>Ga0209633_10000097_pt1 | contig 100065 bp, 83 predicted proteins | sample Cruoilmetagenom1_FD_187290 | JGI IMG/M metagenome (GOLD analysis project Ga0209633, IMG submission 187290) | Oil polluted marine microbial communities from Coal Oil Point, Santa Barbara, California, USA - Sample 1 (SPAdes) (version 2) | ecosystem: Environmental > Aquatic > Marine > Oil seeps ... | reverse complement strand
TAGAGGGATCCGAGAGTGTAATAATCACATTAGTATCGACAGACAACAGTAATGTAGGCGTAAATACAACAGCAGCCACGGTAACGATAGGTGATGATGATTCAGCGAGTGTGTCAATTAATAATGTGAGTGTGAATGAATCTGATAGCACTGCTGTTTTTACAGTAACATTAACAGGTAATATCCAAAATGAATTGACTGTAGACTTTACAACAAATAATAGTACTGCATTAGCAACTGAAGATTACATTTCTCAAAATGGTATTATAGTATTTTCTGCGGGATCTTTAAGTGGGGCAACAGAGATAATAAATATTGAAATTGTAGATGATACTATTTCAGAACCAACAGAAACTTATTCTATAAATTTATCAAATTTGATAAGTTCAGGTTCAGCTATTATATTAAATGGTGTAGGAGTAGGAACTATAATTGATGCTGATAATACTGTATTAGATGATACTGCAACCACGGATGAAGACACATTTGTAATAATACCAGTATTATCAAATGATACATTTGGATCAGATGATATAGTTTTAGTTACCAATGTAACAACACCATCAAATGGAACGGTAGTAATCAATGATGATGGAACTGTAACCTATACACCTAATCCTGATTTCAATGGAGAAGATACTTTTGATTATACGGTAACAGTTACTAATAGTGATGGAAGTACTACTACAGAAACAGCTACAGTAGTTGTTACAGTTAATCCTGTAGGAGATATTCAAGATGATGCTATAACTACAGATGAGGATACAGCAGTAATTATCTCAGTATTAGATAATGATGGCTTTAATTCAGAATCAGAAGTAGTATTAACAGGTGTAACTAACCCGGCAAATGGAACGGTAGTAATCAATGATGATGGAACTGTAACTTACACACCAAATCCAGATTATAACGGAGAGGATACTTTTACTTATACAGTAACGGTTACTAATAGTGATGGAAGCACCACTACAGAAACTGCAAATGTAACCGTAACGGTAAACCCTGTAGGAGATGTACAAAATGATACAGCAGGAACTATTGATCAAGATCCAGTTGAAATAGATGTCTTAGCAAATGATACTTTTGATTTAAATACTGCTGTAACAGTTACTTCAGTAACTAATTCATCCAATGGTAATGTAGTCATTAATTCAGATGGAACGGTAAGTTATACTGCAAATGAAGGCTTTTATGGAGAAGATACTTTTGAATATACCGTAACTATAACAAATGCAGACGGAAGTACAACTACAGAAACTGCAACAGTTACTATAATAGTTTCTTTAACTCCATTTGCAATTGATGATGAAGTTGTAACGGATGCTAATATTCCAATTGAAATAAATGTATTAGAAAATGATTATGATGAAGATGGAAACATTAACCCAGAATCAGTTGTAATTACGGAAGAACCATTTAATGGAACAGTAGTTGTAAATGCGGATGGTACAGTAACATATACATCAAATAGTGATTATATTGGTGATGATACCTTTGTTTATCAGGTTTGTGATAATGATGGCTTATGTGATACAGCAACGGTTACTGTTATTGTAACAGGCGTATTGGCTGCTGAATTAATTATTCCTCAAGGTTTTTCTCCTAATGGAGATGGAGTTCATGAATTGTTTGTTATCGAAGGATTAACCAATTTATATCCAAACTTCCAACTTCAAATTTATAATAGATGGGGAAATAAAGTTTATGATTATACGCATAATGGAAACTCATTAACTCAACCAATTTGGTGGGATGGTTTTTCAAGTGGACGTATGAATGTAAATGGTAAAAAACAAGTTCCAGTTGGTACATATTTTTATATTTTGCATTTTAATAAAGATAATGCAAAACCTAGGTCAGGATATGTTTATTTAAATAGATAATTAGTATTTTTGAATTATGAAAAGAATTAAAACCATTATAAAGATAATTGTTGTCCTTTTAACAGCTTCAACAATGTATGGTCAGCAAGATGCTCAGTATACACAGTATATGTATAATATGAATATTTTGAACCCAGCATATGCCGGCTCACAAAATACATTAAGTATAGGCTTGTTAGGTCGATCTCAGTGGGTTGGTATAGATGGAGCGCCTAAAACTTTTACTGCTTCTATAAATGCGCCAATTAAAAGGAACGTAGGTTTAGGTTTCTCAATTGTAGCGGATGAAATAGGTCCTGTAAAAGAACAAAATGTATATGCTGATTTTTCTTATACCATCCAAACTTCAGAAAATTCAAATTTAGCATTGGGTCTTAAAGGTGGTTTTACCTTCTTAGATGCAAAATTGAGTCAATTAGATTTAGGAGATAATATTCCAGATGATTTATTTACAAATAATGATTTAAATAGAACTTCTCCAAATTTTGGAGTTGGGGCATATTATTATACAGATAGATTTTATGTTGGAGTCTCTATGCCTAATATGTTAAAAACATTACATTTTGAGAAAAAAGGTGGTGTTGTTTCTAGGGCTATAGAAGATGTACATTATTTTATTACTTCAGGTGTTGTATTTAACGCTTCAGATAATTTAAAATTAAAACCATCAGTAATGTTTAAAGCGGTTAAAGGAGCTCCATTATCAATTGATTTATCAGGAAATGCTTTAATTAATAATAGATTTGAATTAGGACTTTCTTGGAGATTAGATGATTCTGTAAGTGGAACATTTAATATTTTAATATCACCTTCAACAAGAATTGGTTATGCTTACGATTATACATTATCTAATATTGGTGATTTTAATTCTGGTTCACACGAAGTATTTTTGTTGTTTAATATTAGTAACTCAAGAGCAGGTTTATCACCTCGTTTCTTTTAAGTTAACATAAATTAAAATTTTTAAAATGAAAAAAGTTTTTATAATTCTATTAATGTTTATAAGTATATTTAATTATGCTCAGGACAAACAGGAAAGATATAGCATCAAAAATTTATCTATTAATAATGCATATTCCAATTTTGGAACTTCATTTTTTGGATCGGATAAAATGATTTTTGCAGCACCAGCAAAACGTAATTACATAATTAATAATACTTGGAAACCAAATGGGCAACCATTTTTAGATTTATATGAAGGTACAATTTCAGCAGATGGAGAAATAACTAACGTAAAAAAATTCTCTTCTAAAATAAATACAAAATTTCATGAAGCTGATGTCACTTTTTCAAAAGATAAAAAAACAGTTTATTTTTCACGAAGCAATTACTTTGATGGTAAATATAAGAAAGATACGTTAGGAATAAACAGAATTCAAATGTTTAAAGCTAGTGTTGGTTCTAATAATGGATGGACTAATATTGAATCTATGCCATTTAATAATGATAATTATTCCACAGGGCAACCTACACTTAGTGAAGATGGTAAAACTTTATATTTTGTGTCAGATATGCCAGGAACCCTAGGTAAAACTGATATTTTTAAAGTTACTGTTAATAATGATGGAACTTACGGTAAGCCAATTAACTTAGGGCCAGAAGTGAATACACCGGATAGAGAAATGTTTCCTTTTATCGATGGAAATAACGATTTATATTATGCGACCGATGGAAGACCAGATGGAAGAGGAATGTTAGATGTTTACGTGAATAGAATTACTGCTGATGGAATTTTACCAGCAGTTAATTTAGGCGATAATATAAATAGTGATAACGATGATTTTGCATTTATAATTGATAAAGATAAACGAAGTGGTTATTTTTCATCAAATAGAATTAATGGTAAAGGTGATGATGATATTTATTATTTTCATGAAGAAATTCCTCTAGTTTATGAATGTGACCAAACTTTAACTGTAATTGTTAAAAGTAAAAAAACAGGTGAAGTTATTCCAAATGCCAACTTAAATATTTATAAAGGTACAGAATTACAGGTTGAAGGTGAAAAAGCAGATGACCAAGGTAAATATGTATATAACGCAGATTGTGAAAAGACCTATAAAGTTGAAGCAAGTAAAAAATATTATGTAACCACATCAAAAGTTATAAAAACTTTAACGAAAAATGGGATAGATCAAAAGGTTGAGCTATTTTTACCTACTGATGAGTTTGTAGTTTTACGTGATAGAGTTATGATTGATGTAAATTCTATATATTTTGATTATGATAAATTCAATATTAGGCGAGATGCTGCGTTAGAATTAGATAAGGTGATTGCCATTATGAAAAAATATCCGAAATTAGTTGTTGAAGCAGGTTCACATACCGATTCTAGAGGTCCAGATAAATATAATGATATTTTATCGGATAAAAGAGCAAAATCAACGGTGGATTATATTATTTCAAGAGGAATTTCACCAGATAGAATTTCAGGAAAAGGGTATGGTAAAACTCAATTAACTAATAATTGTTCTAATGGCGTTAAATGTTCTGAAGAAGCACATCAATTAAATAGGCGAACAGAATTTGTAATTGTGAATCCTGAGGTTATTAATTAAATTAAAAAAATATAAAATTCTAATGGTTTTAATATATATAATTAAAGATTATACTACAGTTGTGGGGACGACGATATCTTTAATTTATTAAAATTGTTGGTTTTCTATTTTGTGCATTTGTAAAAGTGTTATAATAATATACTACAGTTGTGGGGACGACAAATATTATTACTTTTATTAAATCACATAAGTAGAAAAGGAAAGTCTCGAGAATTTTCTCGAGACTTTCCAATAATTACACAGTATAATATTACCGAATTTATGAAAGGTAATCTTCAATAGGATTACAAGAACAAACTAAATTTCTATCTCCAAAAGCATTATCAATTCTAGCAACAGCAGGCCAAAATTTATTTTCACTTAAATAAGGTAAAGGAAAAGCAGCTTCTTTTCTAGAATAAGGATAGTCCCATTTATCTGAAGTAACCATTTCTTGTGTGTGTGGTGCATTTTTTAAAGCAGTATTTAAATTGCCATCTTTCAAAGCGTCAATTTCACCTTTTATGCTAATTAAAGCGTTACAAAATCGATCTAATTCTTCTTTATTTTCACTTTCAGTAGGTTCAATCATTAAAGTGTCATGAACGGGGAAAGAAACTGTAGGTGCATGGAAACCATAATCCATTAAACGTTTAGATACATCAGTAACATCTGCTCCTTTAGCTTTAAACTCTCTAAAATCTACAATCATTTCATGTGCTGCAAAACCGTTTTCGCCAGCATATAAAATTTTGAAGTGTTTTTCTAATCTAGATTTTAAATAATTTGCATTTAAAATGGCGTATTTGGTTGCTTCTTTAAGACCTTTAGTACCAAGCATCTTAATATATCCATACGAAATTAAAAGTACCAAAGCAGAACCCCAAGGAGCAGACGAAATTGCACTAATAGCTGTTTCACCACCAGTTTTGACCATAGGATTAGAAGGTAAAAACGTAGCTAAATGTTTTGCTACACAAATTGGTCCAACCCCAGGACCACCGCCACCGTGAGGGATGGCAAATGTTTTGTGTAAATTTAAGTGACAAACATCAGCTCCAATTGTTGCAGGATTTGTTAATCCTACTTGAGCATTCATATTTGCACCATCCATATAAACTTGCCCTCCGTTAGTGTGTATAATTTTTGTAATTTCTTTAATTGAGCTTTCAAAAACACCATGAGTTGAAGGGTAGGTGACCATTAAAGCTCCTAAATTATTTTTATATAATTCCGCTTTTTCTCGTAAATCATCTACATCAATATTTCCGGCTTCTGTAGATTTGGTAACAACCACTTTAAAACCTGCCATAACTGCTGATGCAGGATTAGTACCATGAGCAGAGGAGGGAATTAAACAAATGTTTCTATGTTTATCTCCATTTGCCAAATGATAAGCTCTAATAACCGATAACCCTGCATATTCTCCTTGTGCGCCTGAATTTGGTTGCAATGAAGTTGCATAAAAGCCAGTAATTTCATTTAGTGATTTTTCTAAATCTGCAATCATTTCTTGATAACCTTGAGCTTGATTTAAAGGAACAAAAGGGTGAATGTTACCCCAATTTGGCCAACTTAATGGTAACATTTCGGTAGCTGCATTTAATTTCATAGTACACGATCCTAATGAAATCATAGCATGATTTAGTGATAAATCTTTACGTTCTAATTTTTTTAAATAACGCATCATTTCAGTTTCTGAATGGTATTTATCAAAAACTTCATTAATCATAAAATTAGAGGTTCTTTTAAAATCTTTTGGTATTTCATTTTCAAGAACAGTATCAAATTTTACGGTAGATTTTCCTTCGGCTTCTGCTAAAATTTCAAGAATTTCGTTAATATCTTCTAAATTTGTAGTTTCATTTAAAGAAATGTTAACCACATTTTTTTTAGGATATAAAAAGTTAATTTCTTTTTTCTCTGCAATTTCTTTTACTTTAGTATCGTTTGAAACTTTTACAGATAAAGTATCAAAGAATAAAGTATTTTGTTGTACAAGTTGCAACTTTTTTATTCCTTCATTTAAAGTATTAGCTAAATTGGTAATGTTTGAAGCAATATATTTTAAGCCATCTGCACCGTGATAAACGCCATACATCCCTGCCATTACAGCTAGTAAAACCTGAGCAGTACAAATGTTTGAAGTTGCTTTTTCTCTTTTAATATGCTGTTCACGTGTTTGTAATGCCATTCTTAGGGCACGTTTACTAGTTATATCTTTTGAAACCCCAATTATTCTTCCTGGAATGTTACGTTTATAACTTTCTTTTGCAGCAAAATAACCTGCATGAGGACCACCATAACCCATTGGAATACCGAAACGTTGTGTAGTTCCTACCACAACATCTGCACCCCATTCTCCAGGAGGTGTTAATAGTGCCAAACTTAATAAATCAGCCGCAACGGCAACTCTAATTCCGTTGGAATTAGCTTTAGTTACAAAATCACTATAATTAAAAATTTGTCCACTTTTACCTGGATATTGAACTATGGAACCAAAAAAATCATTCGAAAAATTAAAATTTTGATGATTGCCAATAACTAACTCAATTCCAAGAGGGTTAGATCGGGTTTTTAAAATACTTATGGTTTGTGGTAACAATTCTTCAGAGACAAAAAACTTATTTGTTTCTAATTTTATTTGATTACGACTTCTTGTATTAAAAATCATAATCATAGCTTCAGCAGCTGCTGTTCCTTCATCTAATAACGAAGAATTAGCTAACGGTAATCCGGTTAAATCACTTATAATTGTTTGGTAATTTAATAAGGCTTCTAATCTTCCTTGAGAAATTTCAGCTTGGTAAGGAGTATAAGAAGTGTACCATCCCGGGTTTTCTAAAACATTACGTTGAATTACACTAGGCAATACGGTTGGATAATAACCTAAACCAATATAGTTTTTAAATAATTTGTTTTTATTTGATAATAACTGAATTTTTTTTAAATATTCAAATTCACTGATAGCTTTTGGTAAATTCAATTCATCTTTTAAGCGAATATCTGATGGAACTGTTTTGTCAATTAGTTCATCTAAGGAGCTAACTCCTATAGTTTTAATCATTTCTTTAACCTCATTTTCCTGTGGGCCTAAATGTCTTAAAACAAAAGAATCTGTATTCATTTATATTGGTTGTGTGTGTTAATTTAAGTGCACAAATTTAATTAAAATAAACCAATAGGTATGTTAATTTTACTACTTAATGTAAGCGGGTTTGAAATTAAAAAATTCATATAAAATCAAAAAACTACATTTGTGTAATGAATAGTTTAAAAAAAATATTCGATTTTTATATTTACAGCAATATTCATGTAGCAATAGCAGGGTTTTGTATTACAAAAATCACCTTGTTAAAATTTGGATTTTACACTAATTTAGTCCCATTGTTTGTTGGCTTATCAATTATTGTTTCATATAATTTTATTCGTTATTTCGAAATAGATTCAAAGCGATTAGGTTGGTTTAAAAGATGGGTGTTACAATATAAGAATAAGTTAGTTTTGTTAATGACTTTATCGTTGTTAATAGGAGGTTATATCATTTTTTTTACAGGATTTAATATCAAGTCATTATTTATATTGATTCCATTTGGTTTTATGACCCTTTTTTATACCATTCCATTATTTAAAATTGGCAAGTTGCAAGTCTCCTTTAGAAATTTCCCTGCAATAAAAATATTTAGTATTGCTATTGCTTGGTCCGGTATTACAGTTTTATTTCCACTATCAGAAGTAAATTATATTTTCACAACAGATGTTTATATTGAATTTTTTCAAAGAATATTAATTTTAATAGCAATTACAATTCCTTTTGATATTAGAGATATTTATTTAGATGATAAAAAATTAAAAACATTACCACAATTATTAGGTGTACATTATTCCAAAGTTATGGGTACGATGTTATTATTTTTCTTTGTTTTGTTAGGAAGTAATAAAACTAATTATTCAAATAATAATTTATTAGTAGATATTATTATTACATTAATATCTTTATTCTTTTTATGGAATTCATCACCAAAAAAATCGAGATATTATACTAGTTTTTTTGTAGAGGCAATCCCGATTTTATGGTTTTTAATAGTTCTTGTATTTTTATAAAAACAGATAGATTTTATGGATAAAAAGCATCATAAATATTTTAGTGTAAATAAAGAAACTTGGAATAAAAAAGTAGCTGTTCATATAAAATCTGATTTTTATGATGTAAATGGTTTTTTGAAAGGTAAAACCTCATTAAACCAATATGAATTAGCAGAACTAGGGACTATAAAAGATAAAACATTATTACATTTACAATGTCATTTTGGATTAGATACCTTAAGTTTAAGTAGGTTAGGAGCAAAATGTACAGGAATTGATATTTCAAATGAAGGCATAAAACAGGCTAAAAAATTAAATAATGAAGCAGGACTTGATGCTTCTTTTATTGAAAGTAATGTGTATGAAATTCCTAAAATGATAGCTCAGAAATTTGATATTGTATTTACATCATATGGAGTAATTGGATGGTTGCCAGATTTAACCACTTGGGCTGAAATTATTGCTGATAAGTTAAACAAAAATGGTTTTTTTTATATGATTGAATTTCATCCAATTGTTTGGATGTTTGATTATCTTCAAAATCCACCAAAAATGAAATATCCTTATTTAAATAAAGAAGTTATTTATGAAGAATATGAAGGCACTTATACCAATTCTAATGCTAAAATTATGAGTAAGGAATATGGTTGGAATCACGGTTTGGGAGAAGTTATTTCTGCTTTATCAAAAGCTGGCTTACATATTGAATATTTACATGAATTTGAAAAATCGCCCTATAACTGTTTTCCTAAAATGGGAAAAACAAAGGACGGAATGTTTATTTTAAAAGAATTTCAAAAAATGTTTCCTTTATTGTATTCTATAAAAGCTATAAAAAAATAAGAGGTTGTCTAAAAAGTGCCATTCTGAATGAAAATGAATAATCTCATAATAATCAAATTACTGGTAATTAGATAAATAGGCAGTACCTCATAAACTTACACACTTTATGGGTTAGTGCCACAAGATTTTTCGATTGCGCTCAAAATGACAATTGAAAGACTTTTCAGACAGCCTCTTTTAAATATGTATTTGTAATTACTTAAGTAAGTTACTTATTTTTTCTTTTTCTTCTTCAGCTAAAGCACCATCTACTAGAATTCTACCGCTGTGTTCGTCAATAATTATTTTTTTTCTACTAGCAATTTCAACTTGTCTTTGTGGTGGAATTGTAAAGAATGAACCTCCTGAAGCGCCTCTATCAATAGAAACAACCGCTAAGCCATTTCTAACATTAGTTCTAATTCTTGTATATGCTTTTAATAATTTTTCATCAATTAATTTAGCATATTCTTCTGATTTTTTAATTAATAAAGTTTCTTCTTTAACCGTGTCTTTCATAATATCTTCTAACTCAGCAGATTTATGTTTTAGTTGGTCATCTTTTTTAGAAATTACTTCTTTAGTAGTGGTAATTACTTCTTTTTTTTGTTCAACTTTTGCTTTAAATTCTTTAATTCTTTTTTCAGCAAGTTGAACTTCTAGCTCTTGATATTCAATTTCTTTACTAATAGAATCGAATTCTCTATTGTTACGAACATTTTTTTGCTGTTCGTTATATTTTTTAATTAATGCTTTAGACTCTTCAATCCCTAATTTTTTTGTAGCTATATCATTATTTAAATTAGTTACATCTGCATCCAAATTAGATAGTCTTTTGTTTAAACCAACTATTTCATCTTCTAAATCATCAATTTCTAAAGGTAATTCGCCTCTAACACTTTTAATTTCATCTATGCGTGAATCAATTAATTGTAAATCATATAGTGCTCTTAATTTTTGTTCAACGGTAACTTCTTTCTTTTTAGCCATATTATAAGTAATAAATTGGATTGGTGTTTTTATTTGATAAAACGACTGCAAAATTAGGAAATTTTTTTGTAAGAATATCAACTAAAAGATTTTTTGTGAATTGTTCACTTTCATAATGCCCAATATCTGCAATAATCAACTTGTTTTCAGCTTTATAAAACTCGTGGTATTTAATATCTGAAGTTATATAAGCATCTGCTTTTGCACGGATTGCTTGGTTAATTGCAAAACTACCAGAACCTCCTAAAACTGCGACTTTTTTAATAGGCATTCCCAACAATTGCGAATGACGAATACATTTTGTTTGCATTGTTTTTTTTACAAATTGTAAAAAATCTTGTTCATTTTTAGGTAAATCAAACTCTCCAATCATTCCAATTCCAATTTCTTTATTTATATTTTCTAATAAAATAATATCGTAGGCAACTTCTTCGTAAGGATGAGCATTTAAAAGGGCTTGAACAATATTATATTGTTTGTGTTTTTCAAAAACTACGCTAATTAAAACCTCATTTTCTGTATGAATACTTCCTTTTTCACCTAAAGTTGGATTAGCATTTTCATTAGCTCGGTATGTTCCAAACCCTTCGGTATTAAAACTGCATTGATCATAATTTCCAATATTTCCCGCTCCAGCTTTAAACAATGCTTGTCTAACTTTTTCTGCATTTTCAGTAGGAACATAGGTAATTAATTTTTTTAAAGTGCTTTTTTGAGGAATTAAAATTTCCTTATTCTTTAAGCCTAAAACCTCACAAATTTTTGCGCTAACTCCTTGAAATGAATTATCTAATGCGGTGTGCATAGCATAAATAGCAATGTTATTTTGAATTGCTTTTAAAACCACTCGTTCTACATAATTTTTGCCATTTAATTTTTTTAAGCCAGAAAATATAATAGGATGAAAACTTACAATTAAATTACAATTATGTTCAATAGCTTCCTCTATCGTAATTTCTAAAGTATCTAACGTAACTAATACGCCAGTAACTTCCGTATCATAATTTCCAATTAGTAAACCAACATTGTCAAAGTCTTCTGCATAATTTAAAGGAGCTATTTCTTCAATGCAAGCAGTAATATCTTTTATTTTCATTCTAAATTTAGATTTATAAACAAATATAAGTTAGCTTTTAAAGTTAACCTAATTATGTAAAAAATACTAATATGTTTTGTAAATTCGCAAGTGGTGAATTTTATAAGAAAAATAGCGTTTCCTTTTTCATTTTTGTATAAATGGATAACGAGTTTAAGAAATTACTTATTTGATATTAATGTATTAAAATCAACAGAATTTGATATCCCAACTATTGTGGTTGGAAATTTAAGTGTTGGAGGTACAGGAAAAACACCTCAAATTGAATATTTAATTAGGTTATTAAGTAAAAAATATAAAGTTGCGGTTTTAAGCAGAGGATATAAAAGAAAAAGTAAAGGTTTTGTAATTGCGGATAGTAATTCAAATGTTGAAATTATAGGAGACGAACCATATCAGTATTTTCAAAAATTTAAAAATGTTTCTGTTTGTGTGGATGCAGATAGAGTTCATGGAGTACAACAATTATTAAACAGGAAACCAAAAACAGAAGTGGTATTGTTAGATGATGCTTTTCAACATCGCAAAATTAAAGGGGGATTAAATATTTTATTAACTTCTTTTGATAATTTATATTGTGATGATATTATTCTGCCAACAGGTAATTTAAGAGAATCAGCAATAGGAGCAAAAAGGGCGCAAATTATTGTGGTAACTAAATGTCCAGAAAAATTATCTGAGAATCAACTATTTAAAATTGCTAAAAAACTAAATCCGAGTTTATATCAAACAATATTTTTTACAACTATTAGTTATGATACAGTAATAAAAGGCGCAGATAAAATAACTATGGATGATTTAAATGGTAGTGAGATTTTGGTAGTAACAGGAATTGCAAATCCTACGCCACTATTAGATCATTTAAAGAATAACAATATAAAATACAACCATTTAAAATTTAAGGATCATCACCAATTTTCAAATCAAGATATTACAACGATTAAACAGGAGTTTAATAAAATATCATCAAATAAAAAGATAGTTTTAACAACTGAAAAAGATTATGTTCGTATCTTTGGTAAATTGCCAAATGTCTATTACATTTCAATTAAAACAAAATTTATTAATCATAAAAAAGATTTTGACAATCTTATAAATGCGTATGTGGAATCAAGTACAGGAAACCGTTGAGTTTTTAAAAAATAAAGGAATTACGATTCCTGATTTTGGAATAATATTAGGAACAGGTTTGGGGAATTTAGTAAGTAAAATAACTATTGATGTTAAAATTCCATATAGTGAAATTCCCAACTTCCCAGTATCTACCGTTCAAGGACATACCGGAGCATTAATTTTTGGAAAAATTGGAACTAAAAAAGTGCTTGCTATGCAAGGAAGATTTCATTTTTATGAAGGCTGGCCAATAGAAAAAACTGTTTTTCCTGTGCGCGTAATGAAATATTTAGGTGTTGAAAATTTAATTGTTTCCAATGCATCTGGTGGTGTAAACCCTAAGTTTTCAGTTGGAGATATTATGATTATTACGGATCATATTAACTTAATGCCAGTGCATCCATTACATGGTAAAAATGAAGAACGATTTGGTCCAAGGTTTGTTGATATGCACGAAGCTTATAGTAAAAAAATGATTACCAAAATGGAAAGCATAGCTAAAAACTTAAATATTCCCGTTCAAAAAGGGGTTTATTTAGCTTTACAAGGTCCAACATTTGAAACACCTGCAGAGTATAAAATGGTTAAATTACTTGGTGCTGATGCGGTTGGAATGTCCACAGTACCAGAAGTAATCGTTGCAAAACATATGGGAATGACCTGTTTTGGAATATCTGTTATTACAGACTTAGGAGTTGAAGGGATAGTCTCTGAAGTATCTCATGAAGAAGTGCAAGAAGTTGCTAAAAAATCAGAAAAATTAGTTGGTAAACTGGTAGAAGAGTTTATTAAGCAAAATTAATTCTATATTTAGAACTTATTAAAATATAAATTTTTTATAATACCATCTGCTAACCCAATTTTAGGTACATAAATTTTATGTGCTTCGCTCCATTTCATAGTAGCAATATAAATTTTTGTAGCGGGTATAATAACATCCGCTCTATCTGGATTCAATCCTAAAACGGTTACTCTGTCTTCAAAACTCATGTTATTTAGAAATTGATATTGAGCTTCTAAATATTGTAAAGATAATGTCTTTCCTATTGGCTTTTCAGACATTTTAAAAAGTTTATTTATATTTCCGCCAGAACCAATTACAGCTAAACTTTTTAAATGGTGTGTGTTTTCTTTTATCCATTGCTCCATAGTTTTCCAAATAATTTGTTTAGATTCTTTATTTAGCAATCGTACTGTTCCAATTTTAAAGGATTTTGAGTTTATAATTTTTCCACTTGAAAAAACAGTAATTTCTGTACTACCACCACCAACATCAACATATAAATAGGATTTTGAGATATTAATAATAGAAGTTAAATCTGTTGAAAAAATTATTTCAGCTTCTTTTTTTCCATTAATAATATCAATTTCAATACCTGTATTGTTAAAAATAGATTCCACTATTTCAACGCCGTTACTTGCTTCTCGCATAGCCGAAGTTGCACACGCTTTATATTTTTTAACGCCATGAACATCCATTAATAAACTAAAAGCATTCATTGCTTTTTGCATACGATTTGCGTTATTTTCAGAAATTTCACCAGTTATAAACGTATCTGCACCTAAGCGAATTGGTACACGAACTATAGCTGATTTTTTGAAAACTGGAGTAGCTGTATTTTTTTCGGTGATAACATTTACAACTAGCAGTCTAATTGCGTTAGAACCAATGTCAATCCCAGCAAGTTTCTCAATTTTCATATTATTTGTAATTTTTTGGAAATTCAGTTAAAAAAGTTTTACCAGATTTTATATTTTTCCAGTGTTCATTTTCAAATTTTATACCAATAACGCCACAAGTAGGAACATGGCTAAACAACTTGTTTCCAAATTTATTTACAAAATCGCTAATTCCGTGGTCATGACTAAAAATTATAGCAGAATCAAAACTATCATCTAGTGCTTTTACCGTTTTAATTAAATAACCATCGCTAAAACTATAAAGTGATTTGCTAATTTTTAAATTGGCAAGGGGAAAATTAAAGGAATAGCTAAAAATCATTGCTGTGTGTAAAGCTCTATTGGCACAACTTGCCACAAAAACATCTGGACGCTCAATCTTTTTTTGTAATACAGTTGAAATTAAATAGGCATCATTTATGCCTCGTTTTTTTAAAGGGCGATCAATATCATTAATGCCTTCATATTCCCAAGAAGATTTAGCATGCCTAACAATATAAAGTGTTTTCATAGGTTGTGTTGTGGTTTCTTTTCAAATATAAAAAAATCAAGGTGCTAATCTAGCAATTTTCCAATCATAATTTTTTTGTAAGGTGTAAATTATTCTATCGTGCATTCTGTTAGGTCTTCCTTGCCAAAATTCCATACTAATAGGTTTTACAATAAAACCTCCCCAATATTTAGGTCTAGGAATTTCTTTATGATTAAATTTTTTTTCAAAGGAAGCTAGTCTATCGTCTAAATACTTTCTTGACGGCACTATTTCACTTTGGTCAGATGCCCAAGCTCCTAATTTACTTCCATCTGGTCTAGTTTCAAAATAACCATCGGATAAATTTTCTGCAATTTTTTCGGCGATACCTTTTATAATAACCTGACGTTCTAAATTATTCCAAAAAAACGTTAAGCAAACTTTTGGGTTGTTTAAAATTGCTTTTCCTTTTTCACTGTTATAATTAGTGTAAAAAATAAAACCTTCCCAAGTATATTTTTTTAGTAAAACCACTCTTCCTTTAGGAAACCCATCTAATCCAATGGTTGAAATTATCATTGCATTAGGTTCAATATTTCCGCCAAATTCTTCAACTTCGTAAAACCATTTTTGAAAAAGTTCCATCGGATTTTCTAAAACTTCTTTTTTAGAAAGTTCTCGTTTATTGTAAACTTTTCGGTAATTACTTAAGTCTTTTCCCATAAAACAAAAATAAAAAATCTTTTGATTGAAGTTATCCTTTTTAGGTTTTATTATTTTCTTTTTTGAAGTAATAAAAGCCCACCAAAAGTTATGCTTCCATTTACTATTAATAATTCATATCCAAATACATAACCATTTAAAATTTGTGTAGAATAGGCATTTAAAAAGTACGTTACTACCACAGATAGAATTGCAATTATCCAAACAAAATTATCTTTTACTTGTTTTTTAGTAAAAATCCCAAAAGCAAAAATACCTAATAAAGGACCATAAGTGTATGATGCAACTTGCAATAAGCTACTAATTACATTATCCTTTAGTAAATATTTAAAACTAATAATCACTAAAATTAAAACTAATGAAATGCCAATATGCACCCTCTTTCGAATGGCTTTTTGTCTATTTTTAGGTTTGTTTTCAATATTTAAAAAATCTATACAATACGAAGTTGTCAAAGAGGTTAAAGCGCTGTCTGCACTAGAATAAGCCGCAGCTATAAGACCTAAAATAAAAAGGGTTGCTATTGCCATTCCTAAATTACTTTGTAAAGCAATTTCGGGGAAAAGTAAATCCGTTTTAACACTTCCATCCACTATAGGAATGGAGATGTTAAATTTATGCGCATAAATAAACAATAAAGCTCCTAAACTTAAAAATATAAAGTTTACTATAATTAAAATAAATCCTAAAGACAATACATTCCACTGTGCTTCTTTGGTGTTTTTACAGGTTAAGTTTTTTTGCATCATATCTTGGTCTAGCCCAGTCATAGCAATAGCAATAAACATTCCTCCTAAAATAGATTTTACCACATATTTTTTATCATTAAAATCATCTAAAAACCAAATTTTACTGTAATGTTTAAATTCAGTAGAAGCAAACAAATCGGCGAAAGACCAATTTAATTGATTAAGAATAATATAAATTGAAGCAAAAACAGCAATTAACATAAACAGAGTTTGTAAAGTATCTGTCCAAACAATAGTTTTTATACCACCTTTAAAAGTGTAAATCCAAATTAAAAGAATAGAAAGTACAACCGTAATTTCAAACGGAACATGCCATGCATCAAAAATAAAATATTGTAAAACGGAAGCAACTAAAAATAACCGAAAAGAAGCTCCTAAAACACGTGATATAAAAAAGAAAACTGCACCAGTTTTATGAGTTGAAGTACCAAATCGAATTTTTAAATATTCATAAATAGAAGTTACTTTTAATTGATAATAAATAGGAATTAAAACGTATGCAATAACAAAATAGCCAAACAAATAGCCAATTACAATTTGCATATAGCTAAACTGTGAACTTTGTACCCAGCCTGGTACTGAAATAAACGTTACACCAGAAAGTGAAGCGCCAATCATTCCAAAAGCAACAACATACCAAGGCGAGTTTTTATTGGCTTTAAAAAAAGTATCATTACTATCATTTTTACTAGTAAAATGTGCAATTAATAAAAGAAATCCGAAGTAAGTTGCAATAAGTAAAAGTATATAAATTGGTTTCATTTAAAACTATAAGTGTTTGGAATAACAAAGAAACTAAATTTATTGAGAATATCGTTTCATAATATTACATTTGCTGTATGAATTTTTCGTCAAAACTTTTAGAAAATGCAGTAAATGAAATGGCTCAATTTCCGGGAATTGGGAAAAGAACAGCATTACGCTTGGTTTTACACTTATTAAAACAACCAAAATCTCATACGCATAGGTTGTCAAATTCCCTAAATAATTTGGTAGATGATATAAAATTATGTAGTACATGCCATAATATTTCGGATCAAGAAACTTGTGAAATTTGTAGAAACACCTCAAGAAATGAAGAAATTATTTGTGTAGTAGAAGATGTACGTGATGTAATGGCTATTGAAAACACCGCTCAATATAAAGGTTTGTACCATGTTTTAGGCGGTAAAATATCACCTATTGAAGGTATTGGACCACAAAACTTAACTATTAATAGTTTAATTAATAAAGTAAAAGGTGGAACCATTAAAGAAGTTATTTTTGCATTAAGTTCAACTATTGAAGGCGATACAACCAATTTTTATATTTTTAAACAATTAGAAAATTTAGAAGTTAAAACCTCTACAATTGCCAGAGGAATTTCCGTTGGAGATGAATTGGAATATGCCGATGAAATTACATTGGGCAGAAGTATTACTAACCGAATTCCTTTTGAAAAATCATTTTAGTTAATGGACATTTCTGTAGTTATTGTAAATTATAATGTTCAGTATTTTTTAGAACAATGTATTTTAAGCGTAAAAGCGGCTTCTAATAATTTAGCTGTTGAAATTATAGTTGTTGATAACAATTCTACCGATGAAAGTTGTAAAATGCTTTCTAAAAAATATCCTGAAATAATTCTTATTCAAAACAAAAAAAATGTAGGTTTTTCAAAAGCCAATAATCAAGGAGTTAAAATTGCAAAAGGGGAATATGTTTTAATTTTGAATCCGGATACTGTTTTATGTGAAGATACTTTAGATAAAATTTTCACCTTTGCAAAAGTAAAAAATAATTTAGGTGCTTTAGGGGTGAAACTAATTGACGGAGCAGGTAAATTTTTGCCAGAAAGTAAACGAGGTATTCCTAGACCTCAAGTTTCTTTTAATAAGTTGTTTGCTATTTCTAGTAAACGAACAGGAAAATATTATGCAACACATTTAGCTGAAGATGAAAATGGTATCGTAGATGTTTTAGTTGGTGCTTTTATGTTTATGAAAAGATCGATTTTTAATGAAGTAAAAGGTTTTGATGAAGATTATTTTATGTATGGTGAAGATATTGATTTGAGCTATAAAATATTAATAAATGGATATCAAAATTATTATTTATCAGAAACTACCGTGATTCATTACAAAGGAGAAAGTACCCAAAAAGATGTACAATATTTACACCATTTTCATAAAGCAATGAAAATATTTTATAATAAACACTTTAAATTAAATATAGTGTACGATTTTTTTATGAGTTTTGGCATTGAATTTTGGTTTTTGCTTAAATGGTTTAAGTTTGTTTTTTCATCTTCAAAAATAAAACCAATAGCAGCTATTTTATATTTCGGGAAAAACAAAAAAATAGAAGAATATTTTAAAAACAAACAATTAGTTATTTCAGAAAGTTTTTTAAATCAATTTGAGAAAATAAAAGAAAATATCCATAAAAACAATATCGATACTTTAGTTTTTGATAATGATATTAGCTCAAATAAACAAATTATACAGCATTTTGAAAAATTAAAAAATGAAAAAGTTTTCTTTAAAATTCACCCAAAAAACACCAACTTTTTAATTGGTAGTACAAGCGCTATAAATAGAGGAGCGGTCGATTTGCTATAAATTAGTTTTTTCAATTCGTATTCTGGCATCAACTGCCACAATTTCTTTTGAATTCCCTAATAACGGATTTAAGTCTAATTCAATAATTTCAGGAGCAATACTTACTAATTGAGAAATTTTGGTAATTATTTCTGCAAACAATTTCTCATTAATTCCTTGTTGATTCCTTACACCCTGAATTATTTTATACGATTTTAAATTATGAATCATATCCTTTGCATCATCTAAAGAAACAGGAGCCAAAGCAGCTGAGGTATCTTTTAGCACTTCAATATAAATTCCGCCTAAACCACATAAAACTAAATGCCCAAAATCACCTTCTTTTTTAGCGCCAATAAATAGTTCCGTTCCTGATTTCATAGGTTGAATTAAAACGCCTTTTGCACCATCAATTTTCATAATTTTATGAAAGGATTCAATAAGTTTCTCTGTAGAATTTATGTTTAAAATAATTCCGCCAACATCACTTTTATGAACTGGTCCAACAATTTTCATAACCACAGGAAAATCTATTTTTTTACTAACGGACTTGCATTCGACTACAGATTTACAAATAAATTCTGGTACTACAGGGATTTTGGCAAATTCTAAAATTTGTTTTACTTGTTGAGGTTGTAAATAACCATTTGCTGAATTATCAATTAAATTCCTAATTTCTTTAATATCAATATTTTCTGAAGTTAAAACAGTAGAATTTATTGCAGGATAAGTTATTGTTTTAGCCAAAGTATTTCCAAAAATAACTTCATCTGGAAACATTACATTTCCTTTATTAATAAAATAAACCATTTCATTTTTAACATTTACAACAGATGGTAAAACAGGAAAAATTGGCTTTTTGCAAGTTTTCATTTTTTTAGCTAATACGTCATAAACATCATATACTTCAAATAAACCTGGGCTACCAAAAATTACCACCATAGCGTCAATTTCAGAAAACTCATTTTCACAATAATCAATAATAGTTTCTAATTGCTCTGCAGTACCAGTTGCTAAAAAATCAATAGGATTTGATACGGAAGAACCTAAAAATAATTTTTCAAGTAATGCTGTACTTTTTTCACCTTTAATTTCAGGAACATTTAATCCATTTTTAGCTAAAGCATCGGTAAGCATAACTGCAGGACCACCAGCGTGCGTAATAATGGCAATATTTTTTCCTTTTAATTGTGGCAGCATAAAGATAGAAGCAACTGTAATTAGTTCATTTCTGCCATAGCAACGTACAATACCAGCTTTTTTAAATAAGGCATCCACAGCTATATCAGAATTTGCTAAAGCTCCAGTATGTGAACTTGCTGCTCTACTTCCTGCGGAAGAACTTCCTGCTTTAATTGCTGCAATTTTGCATCCTTTTTTAATTAAAGAACTTGCGTGTTTTAATAATTTTTTTGGATTTCCAATACTTTCAATATAAAGTAATTTTACTTTTGAACTTTTAGTTTCATCAAAGGTTACATCTAAATGTTCTAAAACTTCTTCTACACCAATTTGAGCAGAATTTCCAACAGAATATACGCTTGAAAAAGTTAAACCACTAGCCATAGCTGCTTCAATAATAAAAACAGCAGTTGCACCAGAACCAGAAATAAAATCAACTCCTTTTTTATCTAGTTTAGGAATTGGAGTGGTGAAAACGCCTGCGTAATTTTGATTAATTAAACCAATATTATTTGGACCTAATAAGCTTCCGCCAACAGCATTTATTTCGTTTACAATAGCTTCTTCTAGTAGTTTTCCTTCCTTATCTTTTTCACTAAAACCAGCTGAAAATATAATAAATCCTTGAGTGTTTTTTTGTTGCGTTAATATTTTAACCGTTTGCAACGTAAATTTTGCTGCAATGGCAATTATGGCTAAATCCACTTCAGGAATTTCGGTTATATTTTGATAACATTTTATGCCTTGAACTTCTGTTTCCTTTGGGTTTACAGCAATCAGAGTTCCTTTAAATTGATGATCTATTAAATTTTTAAGAACATTACCTCCTGGAGTATGAATATTGTTAGATGCACCAATAACAGCAATACTTTTGGGCTCAATTAGTTTTTTGTGTAACATTTACAAGTGTTTAAGAAACAAATTCGTTTGCTATTTCTTTTCCTTTAAAAAAAGCTTCTATATTTTTTTTAACAATACGTTCTCCTTTTCTTTCAAATAAAGATTTAATAGCATTTAGTAGGCTTTCTTCACTTAAAGGAAGCATTGAGGATGCTGCACCTATCAAAACAATATTAGTTGCTCTAGAATTACCTAAATCTTTAGCTATTTTTTTAGCATCAATTAAAATGTGATTAGGATGAGCTTTAATTTCGTTGTAAAGAGTTTCTAATTTCGGATAATCTGTAATATTTTCAAACGGATTAGAATCGGTTACTAAATAACCATCTTTTTTTAAAAATGGTAAATACCGCAATAACTCCATAGGTTCAACAGAAATAATCAGGTCTGCTTTTCCTAGTGGAATTAAATCTGAAAAAATTTCTTTATCTGAAATACGAACATGACTTTGAACGGCACCACCTCGTTGACTCATTCCGTGCACTTCAGATTGTTTTATGTTTAGGTTAGAAGCCAAAGCTGCAGTATCTAAAACAGCTGCAATAGTTAAAATTCCTTGTCCGCCAACCCCAGCTAATATTATATTTGTTTTCATTTTTTTTAAATTTAGTTTAAAGCAACTGATTTTAGTCTTTTTAATTTGTCTTTTTTCTCTTTTGGTAGCTGAACACAAGGGCGTTGTGCAATAACAACAGAAAGTCCTTTATAGTTAATTTCATCTCGTATTACCCCAATATTTTTTTCTAAATTTTTATGAAGAGGTGTAATTATTTTTAAGTGATTTTCAGCTACACCTAAACCTTTACAAATGTCAACTAACCTTCCTGATGCAGATGAATCTTGAGCTCCAGTCATTGCAATAGCAGAGTTATCAGAAATAATTACGGTAATTGGCGTGTTCTCAATAACAGCATCTAATAAACCAGTCATTCCGGAATGTGTAAAGGTAGAATCTCCAATAATAGCAATAGATGGATGAATTCCTGCATCTGATGCTCCTTTTGCCATGGTAATTGAAGCTCCCATGTCAATTAACGTATTTATACTTTTATAAGGAGCTAGCACTCCTAAAGCATAGCAACCAATATCCCCAAAAACTTGTTGACTTCCCATTTCTTCACTTAATTTATTAATGGCTTCAAATAAATCTCGGTGAGCACAACCAACACATAATTCTGGTGGGCGTCCGGAAACAACTTCAGGTACTTTTCCTTCTTTTTTAGCTTCAAATCCTAGTGCTTTGGCAATATTATCGGGGTTTAATTCGCCCACTCTATTAATGTAGCCGTTAAGTTTTCCTAATACTTTATTATTTTCTCCTAAAAAATTGGTTAACAATTCTTCAATAAAAGGATAACCTTCTTCTAAAACCAAAATTTTAGTACAAGTATCGTATAATTTTTTTAATTTTCTTTTTGGTAACGGATATTGAGTGATTTTTAAAATAGGAAAAGGACAGCCATTATCTTCAAAATTTTCCATCAGATAATTATACGCTATTCCTGAAGCAATAATACCTATAGAATTATCAGCTCCATCAATTAATTTATTGAAAGAACTTTTTTCAGAATTTTCTCGAATATCACTTTGAATATCGACTAAATGCTGATATTGATTTCTGGCGTGCATTGGGATTAACTGAAATTGATACGGGTTTTTTGGTAGGTGAATGCTGTTTTGTATTTCACTTTTTAAAGTGTCAACTCCAGCTCTAGAATGTGAAAGTCTGGTTACCATTCTAATCATTACCGGTAAACCTAATTGTTCAGATAAATCAAATGCGTGTCTGGTAATAGTATAGGCTTCTTGTTGGTTTGAAGGTTCTAAAATAGGTATCATGGCAAACTTACCATAATAACGAGAATCTTGCTCATTTTGTGAGGAATGCATAGATGGATCATCTGCAACTACAACCACTAAACCACCGTTAATGCCTGAAACAGACATATTCATAAATACATCGGCAGCAACATTTAAACCTACATGTTTCATAACGGTCATTGCTCTTTTTCCAGCATAGGACATGCCAAGTGCAGCTTCCATAGCAGTTTTTTCATTAACGGACCATTTAGAATGAATATTTAATGCTTTCGCAGTTTTAGATTTTTGTATGTATTCTGTTATTTCTGTAGAAGGAGTTCCAGGATAAGCATAAACACCTGATAATCCGGCATCAATAGCTCCTTGTGCTAATGCTTCATTTCCTAATAAAAGTTTTTTCATAAAATCGCGTTTATATATTTGTAGTTTTTGTGACTGTAAAAGTAGCTATAGGAAATGGAATTTAAAATGACTTTAATCACTTAGTAACTTATAATACATTGATATTTAGATTATTGTATATTCAAAAATTAACGAACAATTTTGAAAACAATGTTGTAGTATTATTGTAAATTATGGAAAGTATGTATATTAATTATATAATACTTATGGATATGATAAAATAGTTAAAAGATTATTTTGTTTCCCAACTTTTTTTGTTTCTAACGGTTTTATATAATTTAATTCCTAGCATAAGTAAAATAGAAACGCCTACAATTCCAAATACACCAAATAGCCATCCTAAAGCGTCTTTTAAAACCACCAAAAATACACATGCAAATAATATAATAGTAGCAACTTCATTCCAAATTCGTAAACTAAAAGAGGAGTATTTTAAATAGCCTTTGCTAGTTTGATTGTACATAATTTGACATGACCAATGATATGCAAAAAGTAATGCTACAAAAACTAATTTAATAATCATCCAATTTGTTTGAAGCCAAGCTGGATTTAAAATTAGCAACCAAACGGCAAAAAAAGTGGCTAAAATTGCGGAAGGCCAAGTTATTATATACCAAAGTCTCTTAATCATTAGTTGGTATTGATTTTTTAATATTGTTTTTTCGGGTTCCGGTTTTTCTTCAGCTTCTTTATAATAGATAAATAAGCGAATAATATAAAAAAGACCTGCAAACCAAGTGGTTATAAAAATAATGTGTAATGATTTTATGTAAAGATATTCCATAAGTTAATAATTATTTCCCCCAATTAGTTATCCAGTTTCCTAATATATTTACCCAATCGTCATTATCATTTAAACAAGGTATTGTAGTAAATTTTTCACCTCCATTTTTAAGGAAAGATTCTTTTCCTTCCATTCCAATTTCTTCTAAAGTTTCTAAGCAATCTGAAACAAAAGCTGGGGTAACAATAGCTAAATTTTCAATCCCTTTTTGGGCATAATTTTCAATAGTATTACTAGTATAAGGTTGTAACCAAGGATCACGACCTAATCTTGATTGAAAAGAAGTACTAAAAGTTCCTTCATTCAAATTTAATTCTTTAGCAACCAATCGTGTAGTCTCATAACATTGATGCCGATAACAAAATTCGTGAGCAGGAGATTTAGTATTACAACAACTACCGTCTATTTTACAATGCAATTTTGTAATATCCGATTTTTTGATGTGTCTTTCAGGAACTCCGTGATATGAAAAAAGTAAATGTTGGGGTTTAGTTTTATCTAGCTCTTTTTGAATGCTTTTGCTTAATACCTTTATGTAATCTGGTTTATTATAAAAAGCAGGGACATTAGTAATTTTAATTGAGGGATGCTGTTTTTTAATGATTTTTTCAGCTAAAACTGTTATAGTTTCTGTTGTTGCCATAGCAAATTGAGGATATAACGGAAGTAACAAAATTTCAGTAACGCCTTGTTTTGCCAAATTATCAATTCCTTTTTGGATAGAAGGATTGCCATATCGCATTGCAAGTTCAACAGTAATATTTGATTTTTCAATTACTTTCTGGTGTAATCGTTTAGATAAAACAATTAAAGGAGATCCTTCATTCCACCAAATTTTTTTATAAGCAGCAGCAGATTTTTTTGGTCGTGTATTTAAAATGATTCCTTTAACTAATAGGGTTCTCCAAATTAAGGGAATATCAATCACTCGTTTATCCATTAAAAATTCTCCTAAATATTTTTTAACATCTTTTGTAGAAATACTATCTGGTGAACCAAGGTTTACTAGTAAAGCGCCTTTCATAAATTTAAGAATTTGAGTATTTTTTTGGGGTTATGCCAAATTTACGTTTAAAGGCGGCGATAAAATGACTGGAAGAACTGTACCCTAATTGTGCACTAATTTCATTTACATTATATTTATTTTCAACCAGTAACGATTTGGCTAATTCCATTTTATAATTTAATAAAAACGTGAAAATGGGTACACCATAGAAATCTTTAAAATTAGATTTTAATTTTTTTATATTTAATCCAACTTGTTTTGCTAATTCATTTAAGGATGGAGGGTTATTCATGTTTTCAATAACAATTTGTTTTACTTCTTTTATTTTGCTGATAATTTCTTCACTTGAAATATAAGGGCAACTTTCAGTATTAGAATTTTCATTAGCACTGTAGTAATAACTTAATAATTCATAAATTTTACCTTTTATGTAAATTGAACGAAGCTTTCCATTAATGTTTTTAGTGGTTAACTGACTTAAAATCAATTTAATGGTTGGGCTTATTTCTTTTGGTTCAATAATAGGCTTATTGGCGTTAAAACTCGCAAAATTTATTAAATAATTATCATCATGCGAAAATAAAGAATGAAAATACTCAACTGAAATTAATAAACAAATTAACTCAGATTTAGGAGCTAAATTAAATAACACATTCATTTCTTTATCCTTAAAATACACCATATTTGAACCGGTATCAGATAAATTTATAGCACAATGCTCCATGTTAAATGCAACACTGCAAGTTTGTTTTAAACAAAAATAAAGTTGAATATAATTATTTTGTAATTTTATTTTAAATAATTCGTTTTCAGTATTTAAATTACTGAAATAAAGTACTTTAAATTCATCTTTTTGGTTAAGAATGCAATGCGTACTTTTGTCGATGTTTTTATATTTATTAAGTATTTCCTTCACTAATAATTTATGTTATAAAAAAAATAGTAATACAAATGTAAGTATAAAATTTGGTTTCCAAAAAAAAATGAGTTTATAACAAGAATGACATTTATCATAGAAAAAAATACTTGATATTACTGATTTTTATCATATTATATAAAAAAAAATAGTTGGTACTTGCATAACGAAAAATTAAGTATAACTTATAACGACAATAAAAGTACTTTTGTCGACATTTTGTAAAAAAAGTTAATCGTACTTTTGTCGATATTTATTGATAATAATCTCATGGATCAAGAAAATACAGCAACAAAATTGTATAACGTTGGTATTAGCTACAAAAAAGCTGACGTTAAAGTTAGAGGAACATTTAGTATCACCAAGGAGAATCAAATTTTATTATTAGAAGAAGCGAAGCAAAAAGGCATAGATGGCATTTTTGTTTTATCGACTTGTAACAGAACTGAAATAACGGGTTTTGCTAAACATCCTTTTGAACTAATTAGCTTGTTAATTAAATATTCTAATGGAAGTGTTGAGTCATTTATTCCGGTTTCAAATGTTTATAAAAATAAAGATGCAGTTAGTCATTTATTTAGAATTGGAACAGGATTAGAAAGCCAAATTTTAGGAGATTATGAAATAGTTGGTCAATTAAAAAAAGCATACAAACAGGCAAAAAAAATAGGTACCACAAATGCCTATTTAGAACGCCTAATGAACTTAGTTTTACAAGCAAGTAAAGATGTAAAAAATCATACACAATTAAGTTCAGGCACAACCTCTGTTGCCTATGCAGCAATTCAATATATTATTGATGAAAGTGATAATTATAATCAAAAAAACATTCTAATTTACGGTTTAGGAAAAATAGGGCAAAACACCATTAAAAATGTACTAGAATATACCGATAACAAAAATGTAACCGTTATAAATCGAACTCAAGAAAAAGCGTTTCAGTTTGCTTCTGAATTTAGTGAGATTAAAGTAGCTGATTTTAATAAATTAGATGAAGAGATAGAAAAAGCAGATATATTAATTGTTTCTACTGGCTCAAATAAACCTACGGTAACGGTTAATCAATTAAAAACTAATAAACCAAAGTTGGTAATTGATTTATCCATTCCTTCAAATGTTGAATTAACCGTCAAAAATTCAGAAAATATTACTTTAATAAATGTGGATGAGTTATCAAAAATCACTGACAAAACTCTTGAAATAAGAGAGAGTGAAATTCCACATACAGAAGAAATTATAAAAAAATATAAAGAAGAATTTAATGAATGGATTTCAGTAAGAAAATACGTTCCAGCTGTTAATGCACTTAAAGAATCATTAAAAGAAATTCAGTTTAATGAAATTGATTTTCATTCCAGAAAAATAAAAGATTTTAACATAGAACATGCCGAAATGGTTACCTCTAGGATGATTCAAAAAATAACTACCCAATTTGTGAAGCATTTAAAAGATGAAAATACTTCAGTAGATCAAAGTATTGAAGTAATTAGTAAAATGTTTCATATTAATGAATTAAGTATACATGAAGATTATTAGAATTGGAACTCGTTCCAGTCAATTAGCAATGTGGCAAGCCAATACTGTTGCAAATCAATTAGAACATTTTGGGCATAAAACGGAAATAATTAAAATCGATTCTATCGGTGATATGGTTTTAGATAAACCATTATACGAATTGGGTATTGTAGGTGTTTTTACCAAAAATTTAGATACAGCATTATTAAACCATAAAATTGATATTTCCGTTAATTCATTTAAAGATGTGCCTACAAAATTGCCAGAAGGTATTGTACAAGCAGCCGTTATAAAAAGAGGCAATTTTAATGATGTTTTGGTACTAAAAAACGATGATAATTTTTTTGCAAATCCAACTGCAGTTATAGCAACAGGTAGTTTACGCAGAAAAGCCCAATGGTTGCACAGATATCCAAATCATACCATTACAGGTTTGAGAGGTAACGTAAATACGCGTTTGCAAAAGTTAGAGGATAATAATTGGGATGGAGCTATTTTTGCAGCTGCAGGATTAAGAAGGTTAGCTATTTTACCTGAAAATCATATGATATTAGATTGGATGGTTCCTGCACCGGCGCAAGGTGCAGTTATGATTGCTGCTTTAGAAGAAAATAAAGAAATTCTTGAGATTTGTAAAGAAATTAATAATGAAGAAACCGAAAAATGCGTTGCTATTGAACGTCGGTTTTTAGAAGTTTTAGAAGGTGGTTGTACTGCACCAATTGGAGCTTTAGCAGTTTTGAGAGATGATAAAATTAAATTTAAAGGTATTTTATTCAGCCCTGATGGAAAAAATAAAATTGAATTTTTTAAAGAAGTTGAAGCAAATAATGTTAGTGATTTAGGCGAATATGCTGCAAAGTATATTTTAGAACGAGGTGGGAAAAAATTGATGCGCCAAATGGAAGTAATGGATAAAGAAATTCAAATTTTTTCCACTAAAATATTATCTGTTGAACAAACTAAAATGCTAACTTCAAATATTGGAGTAAGTATGAGCGATTTTATAACCATTAGAAATAATCGTTTAAAAAACATCGTAATTAAAAAACCTATTAAAAATGTTATAATTACTAGCCAGAATACGGTGGAAGCCTTATTACATAATTTTTCCAAATTCGAATTAAATTTTGAAAATATTTTTTGTGTTGGGAAAAGGACAAAACAGCTAATAGAAAAGAAAATAGGTAAGGTTACGCATTCCGAAAATTCTGCGGAAAAACTTGCTAATTACTTAGTTAAAACTTTAAAGGATAAAGAAATAACTTTTTTTTGTGGAGACAAACGAAGAGACGATTTACCATCCATTTTAAGTAAAAATAATATTGAAGTTGAAGAAGTAATTTGTTATCAAACGCTACTGACTCCAAAAGAAGTAGCGGAAAAATATAAAGGAATTCTATTTTTTAGTCCTTCAGGAATTCAAAGTTATTTGCAAAAAAATACTGCCGATTCTAAAATTGCTTTTTGTATTGGAGAAACTACTGCAAATGAAGCAAAGAAACATTTTAAAAACGTAGCGGTTTCATCACTATCAACCGTTGAAAGTGTATTAAATTTGGTAAATGCACATTTTAAAGAATCCTAAAAACAAAAATCATGTTTAGAACAAGACGCCTACGCAAAACAGAAAATATTCGTCGATTAGTTAGAGAGAATAAACTCACAGTTGATGACTTAATTTACCCTTTATTTATTGAGGAAGGAGAAAATATTGAAACTGAAATTGTATCCATGCCTGGCATTAAGCGTTATTCTTTAGATAAAGTTTCAAAAGAATTAGATGAAGTAGTTGCATTAGATATTCCTGCAGTATTACTTTTTGGAATTCCTAAAAATAAAGATGAGGAAGGTTCAGAAACATGGAATGATAATGGAATTATGCAACAAGCAGTTCGTTTTATCAAAAAAAATTATCCAAATTTATATGTGATTACAGATGTTTGTTTTTGTGAATATACAAGCCACGGACATTGTGGAATTATACATGATAACGATGTAGATAATGATGCAACTCTACCAAATATTGCAAAACAAGTAATTTCCCATGCAAAAGCAGGTGTTGATATGGTGGCACCATCTGGAATGATGGATGGAATGATTGAAACTATTCGTGAGGCATTAGATAATACAGGTTTCCCTAACCTTCCTATTATGTCTTATGCAGTAAAATATTCATCTGCATTTTATGGTCCATTTAGGGATGCTGCAGATTCTGCACCAACATTTGGAGATAGAAGAACCTATCAAATGGATCCTGCAAATCGTGATGAAGCGTTACGAGAAGCTACGTTTGACGATCAAGAAGAAGCTGATATTTTAATGGTAAAACCTGCGTTATCTTATTTAGATATTATTAGAGATATTAAAAATAATTTTGACAGACCAGTTGCTTGCTATAATGTAAGTGGCGAATATGCTATGGTTAAAGCTGCTGCTCAAAAAGGATGGATAGATGAAGAACGTGTTATGATGGAAAGTTTACTCTCTATGAAAAGGGCAGGAGCCGATATTATTATTACCTACTTCGCAAAAGATGTTGCTAAAGTTTTAAGTAGAAAATAAAATAAAAAAAATGAAATTAGAAAAGTCACTTGAATTATATACCAGAGGTAAAAGACATTTAGTTGGAGCAGTAAATTCTCCTGTTAGGGCTTTTAAATCTGTAGGTGGAATTCCGTTATTTATTGACCATGCTAAAGGGAGTAAAATATACGATGTTGATGATAATGAGTATGTAGATATGGTATTGTCTTATGGTCCAATGATTTTAGGTCATAGAAATTACTATGTAGAAAAAATTATAAAAAAATATTTAAAAAACGGATACACTTTTGGAGCTTCAACCAAAGGAGAAGTTATATTAGCAGAAATGGTTTGCGAAGCTTTTCCTGGAATGGATAAAGTTCGTTTTGTAAACTCTGGTACAGAAGCTGTTTTAAGTGCAATTCGTTTGGCACGTGCTTTTACAGGTAAAGATAAAATTATAAAATTTTCTGGTTGTTACCATGGGCATTCTGATGCTTTACTTGTAGCGGCAGGTTCAGGTTTAGCAACTTTAAGTATTCCTGGAAGTAAGGGAGTTCCAAACGATGCTGTTAAAAACACGTTGATTGCAGAATATAATAATATCGATTCTGTTAAACCTTATTTTAGAAAAGATGATGTAGCAGCAATAATTATGGAACCTGTTGCGGGAAATATGGGTGTTGTTTTGCCAACTAGACAATTTATTAAATCATTAAAAGAATTATTAAAAGATAGTGGTGTTTTACTAATTATAGATGAGGTTATGACTGGCTTTCGATCAAAATTTGGAGGAGCTCAAGAATTACTGGGTTTGCAAGCCGATATAACCTGTTTAGGTAAAGTTGTTGGTGGAGGTTTTCCTGTGGGAGCTTATGGTGCCAGAGATGAAATTATGGAAATGGTTTCGCCTTTGGGAAATATGTATCAAGCTGGAACATTATCTGGTAATCCTATTGCTATGGCAAGTGGAATAGCAACTTTAAAAGAATTAAAAAAACAAAATCCATATAAAGATTTTGAAAAAACAGCAGCTTTTTTAGAGCGAGCTTTAAAAGATGCTGCTAAAGAAAATGGAATTAATCTTCAAGTAAATAGATTTGGTTCTATGATTAATGCATTTTTTACTAAAGAAAAAGTAGTTGATTTTAAATCGGCACAAACCAGTGATACCAAAAAATTTAAAACATTTTTTTGGAAGATGATTGAAAATGGTGTGTTTTTGCCACCATCACAATTTGAAGCTTGGTTTTTAAGTACCGCAATGAGTAAAAGAGATATTTATAAAGTTAGATCAGCAATACAAATAGCAATGAAAGCAGTTGCAGATAAAAGTTAAAAAGGGTTATTGGTAGCAGGTATCTTGTAACAAGAAAATAGGTATGCATAATTAATTTTAAAATTAAATAGGATTCAAAAAATGTTAGTGAATTTTCAGAAACATTTAAATAAAAAGTAACATTAAATAAAATACTTGATACCAAACCAAATACAAAATACAAGATACAACAATGATAATAAAAAACGATTTATTTTTAAAAGCCTTAAAAGGAGAAACGGTTAATCGTCCACCTGTTTGGATGATGCGTCAAGCGGGTAGGTTTTTACCTGAATTTAGAGTGTTGAGAGAAAAATACGATTTTTTTACTCGTTGTAGAACTCCTGAACTAGCTTCTGAAATTACCGTACAACCTTATCGACGATTTGGTATGGATGCAGCTATAATTTTTTCAGATATTTTAGTAGTTCCACAAGCTATGAATATAAATTTTGAAATGAAACCTAATGTAGGACCTTGGTTAGAAAGCCCTATTCGAACTCAAAAAGATGTGGATGCTGTAATTGTTCCAGATATAAATGAAACTTTAGAGTACGTTATGGATGCAATTAAATTAACTAAAGAAAAACTGAATAATGAAGTTCCTTTAATTGGTTTTGCAGGCTCTCCTTGGACTATTTTGTGTTATTGTGTTCAAGGGCAGGGTTCTAAAACTTTTGATAAAGCAAAAGAATTTTGTTTTACTCAGCCAATAGCAGCACATACTTTATTGCAAAAAATAACCGATACTACCATTGCATATTTAAAAGAAAAAGTAAAAGCTGGCGTAAATGCAGTTCAAATATTTGATTCTTGGGGTGGAATGTTATCCCCAGCGGATTATCAAGAATTTTCTTGGAAATATATCAATCAAATTATTGATGCTTTAAAAGATGATGCTCCGGTTATAGCTTTTGGAAAAGGGTGTTGGTTTGCCTTAGAAGAAATGGCTAATTCTAACGCTTCAGCTTTAGGAGTAGATTGGACAATAAGACCTAAAATGGCTAGAAAATTAACAGGTAATAAAATAACTTTACAAGGTAATTTTGATCCGGCTAGGTTACTATCTCCTCCTTCTGAAATTAAAAAAATGACAAAAGCTATGATTGATGAATTTGGTAAAGATAAATATATTGTAAATTTAGGACACGGAATTTTACCTTATACTCCTTTAGATAATGCTAAGGCATTTATTGAAGCTGTTCAAGAGTATTCAATTTAATAGTTTTACCAATAAACTAATTGTGAAGCATGACAAATTTAATTCAAAAATATAACATTCCTGGTCCAAGATACACAAGTTATCCAACAGTACCATTTTGGGATAAACAAGGAATTACGTTAAAAGACTGGAAAAATTCTGTAAAAAAATCCTTTATTGAAAGTAATGATAAAGAAGGGATAAGTTTATATATTCATCTTCCTTTTTGCGAGAGTTTATGTACCTTTTGTGCCTGTCATAAAAAAATTACAACTCGCCATGAGGTAGAGCAACCTTATATAGATACTGTTTTAAAAGAATGGGATTTGTATTGTGATTTATTAGAAGAAAGACCAAAAATTAGAGAAATTCATTTAGGAGGAGGTACACCTACTTTTTTTTCATCAGAAAATTTAAAAAAGTTAATTAACGGAATTTTTAAAAGAGCCGATAAGTTTAAAGTTTTTGATTTTAGTTATGAAGGTCATCCTAATCATACTACTAAAGAACAATTACAAACACTTTTTGATTTAGGTTCTCGAAGAAATAGTTTCGGAATTCAAGATTATGATCCTAAAGTTCAAAAAGCAATTCATAGAGTTCAAAGTTTTGAACAAGTAAAACGAATTAACGATTGGTCTAGAGAAATAGGTTATGAATCCATTAGCCATGATTTAATTTTTGGTTTACCTTTTCAAACGGAAGAAAGTATTCGGAATACAATAAAAAATACTATAGCCTTAAAACCAGATAGAATTGCTTATTATAGCTATGCTCATGTACCATGGATAAAAGGAGTAGGGCAACGAGGTTTTGAAGATAGTGATTTACCAAAAGACAATGAAAAACGCTATTTATACGAACTAGGAAAGCAACTATTTTTTGAAAATGGATATGTTGAAGTTGGTATGGATCATTTTGCATTGCCAACAGACTCGCTATATAAAGCAATGGAATCTAAGAAATTACATCGAAATTTTATGGGATATACAGCTGGAAAAACAAAGTTAATGATTGGTTTAGGAATGTCTTCAATTAGCGATTCATGGTATGCTTTTGCACAAAATGAAAAAGATGTTGATGATTATACTGAACGAGTAAATAAAGGGAAATTACCTGTTTTTAGAGGTCATTTATTAACAGATACCGATTTAATAATAAGAAAGCATATTTTAAATTTAATGTGCAATTTAGAAACTACTTGGAATGTAGGATTAAGTAACTCTCAAAAAGAAGGAATTGTTGAAAGGTTACAAGAAATTATTGACGATAAATTAGTTGAAGTTACCAATGAAAAAGTTATAGTAAAAGAAGAAGGAAGAAAATTTGTACGAAATATTTGTATGGCTTTTGATTTGCGTTTGGTTGAAAATAAACCAGATATACGTATTTTTTCAATGACTATTTAAATCGGATTATATTAAATGAAATTAAAAACCCAAACGAGTTTGCTCGTTTGGGTTTTTAGATTTTATGAAGGTAACTAAGTTTAAAATAGCAGTATCTCACAAACTGTGTAAGTTTAAAAAAATAGCTTAACTACCAAATAATCTTATGTAAAATATCATTATTTATAAAGTTATTTTTTAAATAAGTGTTATGGAATTTTACATCTAAAATAATTACTTTTTATATTATTATTTTTTTCTTTTCTTGTAAATATCTGTAAACGTGATAAATATCATATAAAATATTTTTATTTTTAGTAATTTGGATTCGAATAAATCTTTAAAATAAGATTAATTATTTATACTTTACACAAAGTATTGACGGTTATATAGGAAACAATGAAAGTTGTTTTCTATAGTATTATACCCCTTTTCTATTTGGCTGTAATTTAGTTTTGATAGACTTTTTTACAGTTGTTCTTTTACTTCAATAAATTTATTATGAATAAAAAAAACCTAAAGACTATTTCAACATTTTTAATTATTTTGATTTCGATAGTTTTATTTGTTGCTTTTATCTATATAAAAGCTATGAACGGAAAAGTTACTCCAGCCTTTATAGGAATTCTTTTTGCTATTATTCCAGCTTTAAGTATCAATGCAATATGGAACCGTAAAGTTAAAAAGAAAATTAAATAACTATATCAAGTAATACAATTAATGATATTTAACTTTTTTAGTTTAAAAATCTAAAACCATATGCCAAAAGTAATTTTTCGTTTATTCTCCACATTTGTTGTATTTGTAGGTGTTTTTATTTTAATCCAGCAGTACTTAAAACCTGATTCATTCGGTAAATATGGACATTATCGCGCCAATGCTATTAATGATGCAAAATTGATTCCGTTAAAGTATAAGGGTGAAAAAAAATGCACTACCTGTCATCAAGACATTTATGATTTAAAATATTCTGATTTGCATGATGCAGTTTCCTGTGAAAGTTGTCATATTCCAAAAATACTAGCAACTGATGCTTGTAAAATAAACCCTCCTAAAGTTGAAGGAAGTAACGAATTTTGTGGTCAATGTCATGCTATTAATGCAGGTCGTTTAAAAAAAGGACCTCCACAATTAGATTTTAAAGATCATTATGAAAAACAAAATTGTATTGATTGTCATAATTCACACGCACCATGGGAACTGAAAAAATAAAAGAAAATAGAAGGAAATTTTTCAAATCATCTGTTGCTTTATTAGGCGGAACGTTATTGTACTCATTGTTAAAGCCTTTTGAACTAATTGCACAAAATAAAGAAGATGCAGTTAAAGAAGATAAAGCGAATGATACTTTATGGGGTATGGGTGTTGATATAGAAACTTGTATTGGTTGTGGCAAATGTGCTGAAGCATGTAAAATAGAAAATAATGTTCCAAAAGAACCTTTTTATTTTAGAACTTGGGTTGAACAATATACTGTTAAAAATAACGGAAAAGTTAAAATTGAATCTCCAAATGGAGGTATTGGTGGATTAAAACAATCTGTTCCAGATAAAGATATTTTTAAATCGTTTATGGTACCAAAATTATGTAATCACTGTACCAATGCTCCATGTGTACAAGCTTGCCCTGTTGGTGCCACCTTTATAAGTCCTGATGGTGTGGTTTTGGTTGATGAAACGTATTGTATTGGGTGTAGTTATTGTATTCAGGCATGTCCTTATGGTGCTCGTTTTATGAATCCAGTTACAAAAGTAGCAGATAAATGCACTTTCTGCTACCATAGAATTACCAAAGGGTTGGAACCTGCCTGCGTTGAAGTTTGCCCAACAAACGCACGTATATTTGGTAATTTAAGAGATAAAAAAAGTAAATTGGTTAAATTTTTACAAAAAAAACAAACGCAAGTGTTAAAACCTCATTTAAATACACATTCAAAAGTGTTTTATAACGGGCTAAGTTCAGAAGTTAAATAATTATGGAAGAGCATTTTCAACATTTATATCAGGCACTATCTCATGTAGATGGGTATATTTACCCAAATGAAATAGATTTACATTGGGGTTTAATGATTGTTTTGTATCCTTATATTACGGGATTAGTAGCGGGAGCTTTTATTTTAGCTTCTTTAGAACGTGTTTTTAATGTTAAAGTATTGAAACCTACTTACGGTTTGGCATTGTTAACCGCATTAGCGTTTTTATTAGTTGCAACATTACCGTTAGTAAGCCATTTACAACATCCTTTAAGATCGTATGAAATATTTATGACTCCTAATCCTACTTCCGCCATGGCTATTTTTGGTTTTGTTTATTTATGGTATTTAATGGTGGTTTTATTGTTAGAAATTTGGTTTGATTACCGTTTAGATTTCGTTATTTGGTCAAAAAAGAGTACTGGATTTAAAAAATATTTTTACAAAATAATAACACTTGGAATTAATGATACGGATGAAAAATCAGCAAAATTAGATGATAAATTAGGTTATTTTATCACTGTTTTAGGAATACCTTCAGCATTTTTATTGCATGGCTATGTAGGTTTTATTTTCGGGTCAATTAAAGCTAACCCATGGTGGTCATCAGTATTAATGCCAGTAATATTTCTTTTTTCGGCAATGGTCTCTGGAATAGCCTTGGTAATGGTCATTTATATGGTGGTAAGTTGGGTACGAAAAGTTAAAATTGAAATGCCTGTTTTAGATACCATTGCTAAATATTTACTCTATATTTTAATTATTGATTTTACGCTTGAATCTTTAGACCAAGTTCATCGTATTTATGAGGCAGAAGAATCCTTTGATATTATTAAAGTACTGGTTGGGGGTAAATTAAATATTACTTTAATTTATATGCAAGTTCTACTTGGTACAATAATTCCTTTGTTTACTATAGGTTTTTTTCAAATATATAAGCCTTCTGAAAAAATTAGAAAAACTTGTTACTTTTTAGTTGGTATTATGGTGTTAGTAGGAATTTTCTTTATGCGATGGAATGTTGTTATTGGAGGACAATTATTTTCAAAAAGTTTAAGCGGATTTACCTCTTTTAGTGCAGTATATTCTGGAATGGAAGGTTATTTAATGGCTGCAGTTTGGTTGCTATTACCGTTGTTAATTTTAGCTTTTTTATTATGGTTAATGCCGCCTTGGAAAAAAATATCATTCAAGGTTAATTAGCTCATAAAAATTTATCAACTTGATAATAGTATAATTTGATGGTGTTTTGTAAGTTTAAAGCATTGTATTTTTTACAATGTTTTCAAAAGATAACTTATAATATAAGACATTTTTTTATTTGTCTTTTAATAAATTCATTAGTAAAATAAATGTTAATTTATAAATTAATTTTTTAAACTAAATTTTAGAATTTTTATTTAAATTATTTTTAAATCCAGCTGCAACAATCAAAGTTAAAATAGAAATTATAACAATCCAAGCCCATACAGGGAATACAGGAGTATCACCACTTGCGTAACTATGCATTCCTTTAGATAAGTAGTAATTTACACCAAAAAAGGTCATTAAAACACTGCCAAAACCTACAACTGCACCTACATTAAAAATATATAAACTTTTCATTTTTGGTACTAATCTAAAATGTAGAATAATAGAGTATACCATTACAATAACAAGTGCCCAAGTTTCTTTTGCATCCCATCCCCAATATCTGCCCCAAGACTCATTAGCCCAAACACCTCCTAAAAATGTTCCAATAGTTGCTAAAAATAATCCAACGGTTAAATTCATTTCATTAATATAAGAAAGTTCGGTTATAATTAAATCAATTTTTTTAGAACTTTTATTGTTTTTAAATAAGTAAAGTCCTAAATTCATTAACCCTAATGTAAACCCTAGACCTAAAAATCCATAGCTTATGGTAAGTGTAGCTACATGTATAATTAGCCAGTATGATTTTAGCACAGGTACTAAATTTGTTAATTGCGGATCATAACTACTATGACTTGCGGTCATTAGAGTGAAAAAAGCGAGTAAAGTTGTTGCTGCTAAAGTAATTTTAGAATAACGAACAAAACTAAAACCAGCTAATAAACTAGCCCAAGAAATTAAAATTAGGGCTTCATAACCATTACTCCAAGGGGCATGACCTGACAAATACCATCGTAACCCCATTCCATATGTATGATAAATAAAGGCTATTCCTAATAATACTATTAAACTATTTAAAATATAGGTAACAATTTTTTTCTTTTTTGTTAGCAAATTATCAATAAATGCAAATCCCAGCAATAAAACACTCAATAAGGCATAAATATTTTTAAGATTAATAAATATTTTGGATTCATTATATTCAATTTCTTTTTCAACCTTGGCTTTAGTTGGTAATAAATCGGCAGCATTACTTTGTCTTTGAATATTTTCCATAAAACTAACAAGTTTATTAGCCTTTGAGTAAATACCAGTATTTTTTGCCTTAACAAGCTCTGTAAAATATAAGGATATGAAATTCCTATAATTAAAATCTTTTAATTGCAATTCACTATTCAATATTTTCAAGGGTCCTGTTAATAAAACAGAGGCTAAAGGATCATTACCATTTATCCATTTATTATTTGATGAATTTTGAACAGGGAAAATGTTGAGTAAATTTCCAAGAAATGCATTTTGAAATATAGATAATCGTTCATTTATTTTTATAATTTCTTTATCAAATTTGTTTTGTTGAGAAGCTGTTTTTCTAAAAGCAGTTTCAGCGAAGTCACCTAACTTATAGGCTCCTTTATCGTTAAAGAAATCATTAAAAGATGCATATTTACCATCTAACCCAATAACTGACATTACCGCTTTTTCGCGAACATAAATAATTTTTTGTTGTTTCCAGAATCCTGAATTAATAGGTAAATCTAAAAATACCTGCATTGCATTTAATTTACCCAAACCCTCAACTTCAAACTTATCTTTTCTAGAAATTTTGTGCATTACATCATACGCCAAGGTATTGATAGGGGCAAATCTTCCATCAAAAGTTTGAACTATTAAATGTCCAAATTTTTTCGCATGTTTTATACTAATAGATCTTGCAGGATTTTGCTGTTGGAGGTTTAATAGTCCATCTTGTGAAAAGGTTGTGTTTGTTGCGAAAAACACAAAAATTAATATACCGAGAAGATTTTTTCTTTTTTTCCTTACATTGCTGATTTTATGTATTAAATCTCTATATCTTGAATTTTTGTTAAATAAGGTAAGTATAAAACCTATAGTCATAATTAAATATCCGAAATAAGTTATCCAAGTTCCATAAAAATCGTGATTTACGGATAAGATAGTTCCTTTTTCATCTCTATCATACGATGATTGAAAAAAACGATATCCCTTATAATTTAATACATTATTCATGAATATCCTGTGATTTTCAACAATTTTATTTTTTTTATCAATTAAAGTTACTTCACTTGCGTAAGAAGAAGGGCTTTGAGAACCAGCATATCTATCCAAAATAAAGTTATTTAGTCTGATTTCAAAAGGTAATTTTATTTTTTTAGCACCATAAGCAATTTGCAAATTCATACCATTAAATTCTATTTTTTTAAAATTATCAACATAGCCTAATCCACCTATAATGGTAGCCTCTTTTGTTTCACCATTATAGCTTACATCAACAACCAAGGCATCTGGTCCAGCATTTTCTTTTTTACTTTCAGTATATGTTAGGATTGCATTTTTTAGCTGTTTTGATAATACAAATGATATTCCAGAATTTTCAAGCTCATATAAATGCATCATTTTAAATTCGGCAATTGAATCTTTGGCTATTTGACCTATGGTCATTTCAGGCATTTTAGACGTTTTAATAGCAGATTCAGGATATTTTAAAAATAATTTACCGTCTTTTCTAATAATTTTTAAAGCATCTTTTTTGGAATCATTGTTATAGGCAATAAAAAAACCATGTGTTTCTTTAAGTTCACCATCTTTTAAAAACACTACATCTTTATGACCATCAATACTTATAGTTAATTCAACCATGTTAATACCACCAACAGTTCCTTCTTTATACAATTCAACTACATTTTTTAAATTGTTTTTATATACAATAGAAATTGTTTTGTTTTGTTTTGTTTTTATATTTATTTGAAATGAGTTATCTGTATTTATACCAAAAAGCAACTTTTTATCTACATGATAATTAAGGTTGTTTTCAATAGCATTTATACTTATATAAGGGTCAGCACTAGTAATAAAATTAGAAGTTTCATTTTGTCGAATATGCATATGACCTTCAAACCCAAAAAATCTAGTAACCGCAGCACCTAAAATAACAACTATAAAAGCACTATGAAAAAGAAGGCCGGGTAATCTTCCAATGCGTAATAAATGAAATCTTTTTATGCTTCCAATAAAATTTATCACTAATAATAATAATAAAAGCTCAAACCACTTAGCATTGTATATTAATAATTTAGCAGTTGTAGTGTCGTACTTTTCTTCAATAAAAGTGGCACTTCCAATAGCAATAGTAAAAATAACTAATAATACTAACGTTGCTTTTGACGAGATAAGTAGGTTTAAAAGTTTTTTCATTGTTGTATAATTTTTTCTTAAAGTGAATACAAGCAAATTTACTTATTTTGGTTATTACAAGTACTGACTAATATCATTTTTAAATCCATCAATTTTTGTCTAAATTTGTACTTATATTTTAATTAAAAATCACAAATTTATATGAAATTTACATTGAGTTTATTAGCAATGCTGGTATTATCTACTGCCTGTGAAACTAATGCAAAAAAACAAGAGAATAGACAACCAAATATAAAAAAAATAGTTGTTAAGGAAGTTTTACAAGCAGGCGGATATACTTATTTACTAGGTTTAAATAAAAATGATGAAAAATGGTTTGCTACTACCTCTTTTAAAGCTGAAATAGGTAAAACATATTACTTTAAAAATGATATGGAAATGAAAGATTTTGAAAGTAAGGAGTTAAAAAGAACATTTAAACGTATTTATTTTGTTGATAAAATGAGTTCAGATTCAACTTTTGTAAATGCAATAAATGGTACAAGTTCAAACAAGGTAATACTTTCTGATAATAAAGAATTAAACAAACAAGCTACCAAGCCAATTTTAGAAAAAGAAAACATTAATATTGCAAAAGGGGAAGGCATCATTTCCGTGGCTGAGCTTTTTAAAAATAAAGAGGTATATGCTAATAAAATTGTAAAAGTAAAGGGGAAAGTAACAAAATTTAATCCGGCAATTTTGAACAAAAATTGGATGCATTTGCAAGATGGTACTGAATTTGAAAATAATTTTGATATTACTGCCACATCAAATATTGAAGTAAAAGTAGGCGATATTATTACTTTAGAAGGTACAGTATCCTTGAATAAAGATTTTGGGGCTGGATATGTTTATAAAGTAATAATTGAAAATGCCATGTTGGTAAAATAATATAAAAAATTAATAGATGGGATTTTATAAAACATTTTTAGCGTTTTTATTATTAAGTACAATTTCTATAAATTGTAATAGTCAGGTTACAAAATTTAATATAACAAAGGTTGAAGTTCTAGAAGTAATTCAGGTTAGTTCTTATTCTTATCTTAAAGTTAAAACTAACAATAATGAAAAATGGTTAGCGGTTCCTACAATTAATGCCAAAAAGGGAGAAACATATTTTTACAAGGGAGGTATGGAAATGACTGATTTTAGAAGCGAAGAACTGAATAAAACATTCAAATCTGTTCTATTTTTATCAAAGTTGTTTAAAAATAAATCGGATATAGTTGCTCAAAATATCGTCACTAATTCTTCCATGTCAGGTGGAAAAACAGGTAAAAGTGTAAATAACAAATTGAATATAAATATTATTCCTCCAAAAGACGGAATTTCGATTTCGGAATTGATTGAAAATAGGCAGTTGTACAAAGGGAAAACTATTAAAATAAAAGGGCAAGTTTCTAAATTCAAGTCCCAAATAATGGGTAAAAATTGGATTCATATTCAAGACGGAAGTGAATATGATAAAATATTTGATATAACAGTTACTTCTAAAGCTAATGTGAAAGTAGGAGATACAATTATAGTTAGCGGGAAAGTGGAACTGGATAAAGATTTTGGAGGAGGTTATTTTTACCAGCAAATTATTGAAAATGGCACATTATTTAAAATAAATAATGACAACATAGCTGTAAAAATTTTACCAGAACATCAGAATTCTGAAATAAAGAAAGAAGATTCAAAACACTCTGATGTAAAGTTGTCAATTAAAATGGAACCTGTTGCAGATGGTATTTCTATAGCTGAGCTATTGAAAAATAAAAATCTTTATAAAGGAAAAAAAGTTAAGTTAAAAGGACAAGTAACTAAATTCAGTTCTCAGATTATGGGTAAAAATTGGATTCATTTACAAGATGGGACTTCATATGCAAACGAATACGATTTGACCCTAACCTCTAACGCCAAAGTTGAAATTGGAGATATGGTTGTTTTTGAAGGCAAGGTTTTTTTGGATAAAGATTTTGGTATGGGTTATTTTTATAATTTAATTATTGAAAATGCTGTGCTTGTAAAATAATTAAATTTACTTTTTTAATGTAATTTTTCTCGTTCTCGAAATAATTTTAAAATGTATTGGAACTACCATAAGTATCATGAAAAAAGGGTTGGAATTTACTAAATTCCAACCCAAGTTATTTTAAACTTACACACCTTTGTAGAATAGTGTCAATAATTATCTGTTATAATGCTTTTCTTTGTGGCAACCACTTGCACAGGAACCTCCAGTTTTAGTTGGAACATATTTTAAAGGCATATTCCAACTTCCAAATTTTATAGTCTCTGGCACAAGATGTTTTCTTGACGAACCGTGCATATTGTGGCAGTTAACACAAGCTCTACCTTTTTCTTTATTTACGTGTACATAGTGTAAATTACGATCTTTATCTCTAAATTCAGTGGCAGTAGTAGTTTTCTCAACTAATAATAAATCAGAATCATGGCAATTAAAACATAATTCATAATTCTCTAGAGTTCCTTTTGCATAATTGCTTGTAGGAAAAGCAATTTTTAATAAAAATTTATTATTCGTAGCATGAGCGGTATGACAACCTGAACATCCCTTTTTTAAAGCTGGGTGTTGAACTTTGCTAACTTTTAATAATTTATCAATATTGGCTATTTTTCGATCTCCAGTAGTAATAATTTTGTTATGACAACTAAGACATAAATCTTTCTTTTGTGCGGTTAAAAGTTTCTTTTCTTTAGATGCATGAGGATCATGACAAATGAGGCAACCTCCTTCTTCAGTAACAGGTAAATGTACAACTTTTGAATTTTCAACTTTCTTTTTTAATTTTTTGTGGCATGTATAACATGAAGCAGGAGAAGTATTTGACACGAACTTTGAATCGTTTGAGCTATGTATGTCATGGCATTTTAAACATTCTCCTTTTTTTATTGGTGGATGTTTTCTTTTTAAAGCAGCAAGCTTTGTATGTATTTCAGTATGGCATGAATAACATAGTTCAGCTCCCTTGGCTTTTAAGGTAAATCCAACTTTTAATTTTACTGGATGTTTTTCACCAGTGGCCACATGACAACTCATACAATCTGTAGCAACTGGTCCATGGACGAAATTTTTAGCAACAGTAGTTTTATGGCATTCTACACAGGTTTTTTCATGAGGTTTGGTTTGACCAAAAACTTGCTGTTGATTTAAAAATAAACCTATAAATAGTAATAACCCCAATGGTCTAAAAATAAATATATGTATGTGATAGTAAAAAAATTGCTTAATTGTTTTCATTTTATTTATTTTTTAATTAATCATATTAGAATTTTCTTGATATTTTGGCGGTAACTTGACTAAAATTAATAGTTTCACTAAATACTTTAGTGTTATATAGTTCTATACCTGTTGTAATAAATAATTTTCTAAATTGTGTACTTAATTCAAATTTAGCATTTAATAAATTTAAATCTATCCCTACACCTTGTTGGTTTCTATAGCCACCTTGAAATTGTAATTTTGTTATGGGACTAAGGTTATAGATAAGATTTCCAGAAAAGTTGTAGAATTTTTGAGTTTGTCCTTCATTAATAATCATAGAGTAATCCTGGATATCCCCATTCAAAGAAAACAATAAATTTTTCCTAAAGTTTCCTTGAAGTGTTATAAAATACCTGGTTAATGTATAAGGTATAATGGTACTTTTATTATGGTCAAATTCAATACCTCCGCTTAAAAACTTAAAGTTTAATCTACTACCATAAACATCTCTATTAAAATAATCAAGCACTAAATTATCTATGTTTTCTTGATCAATAAAATCTTGTTTAAAAAAATTGTAGTAAAATTCAATCTTATTTTTAAAAAAAGAAAGTGAAGCAGTTAAATTATGATTAATAGCGTTGTAGTGATATGATTGAGGTTGAACCGCAACATAATCTACTAAAACTGGAGTATTGTTAGCTATTTGCCCACCAGGAATTCGTTGAATTTCTATAAGACCATTTCTATTAATAAGTACATAATCAATATTCAAGGTATAAATAATGGTTCCGGTAATGTCCTTAACAACTATGGTTGGTAGTGTTATATTTTGATTCACAAGTAATATCATTTCAGTATCTAATAAGGTGTGATTCTCATTTTGAATAGTAACAAAAAGGGATTCACTATCATGATTTTGTATATTATTTGAAATAGTGTAGGAAAGGTTTAATTGCCCATTTAAAGGTATTTTTTTTAGATATCGCATTTGAGCACTACCCCTATTTATGGTTTCCGTATAATCCGTAGCAAATGTAGTATTGTACTCATAAGATATTCTAGTAAACAAACTTTTATACAAACGCTGAGATAGTTCACCAACTGCATTATGTTGTGTAGTTGTTATCACATCTCCTTTATTATAGTTATAATTGTAGTTACCTCTTAAATTAAAATGACCAGGCAGTTTAAAAAATAGAGTTTCGTTGGTTTGGTACCTTTTTAAGTTAAAATTACCAACTTGCTCTTCACTTAAAATCATAGAATTAAAACTATAATTTCTTTTAGTATCAAAATAAATCCTATTGGTTAGGTTTAAGGAGGTTATTTTATTACTGATTATACTGGATAAGCCATTTATATTTGTTGAAAGTAAATTGTCATTATAAGCGTAATCATTTAATGAAAACTGTAATTCGTTCCAAAAATTATCGCCAAAATTTTTCTCAGTACGTACATCAATATGTTTGTTTTCCGTAGTATATACTCTTCCGTCTTCCAGTTCAGTAGTTTTAATTTTTGAATTTGAGAAAGATCCGTATAATGGTAATATTTTATTAGAATAGCCTAAGCTACCTCCTAAATTTTTGGCACTTGTTTTTAGGTTTGTAAGATTTTCTCTATTGCTGTAGTTTTCATTAAAATTAGCATGTAAATTGGCTTTAAATGAAAAACATTGAAATAAAGTTGCATTAATATTTAGCTTCTTTAATGTGGTAACAGCATATTGATTTGGAGAAATTACATACTTTTGTTTTCCAATTTCTGGGCTATAACCAGCATCTACATTTAAAACAAAAAAGTTTGGATGGTAAAAAAAGCTTCGTGTGTTAATAAGCAATTCTCCTGTAGTAATAGAATTATTTAATTGATCTTGAAAATTATTTCTAGTTGTTTTTTCCCGTTGGTATAAACTCTTTACATTAAATTCTCCATTTATAGAGGTCAATTTCCAAAAAGCGGGTGTTATCGTTTCACATCTTTGTGCAAGCCCAATCTCAGAAACTAATACGATTAAAAATAGGAATGTTATTTTTTTCATTACTCAATCTTTAAAATAGTTGTGAAATTAGTATTAGCACCCCCATGAGGATTATGACATTTTATACAACTCACTTTTTCCTTATTTTTATGAGTATTGCTTTCATATATATTTTTTGAATTATGGCATTGTAAACACAGTTTATTTCCTGAAATTTTTAATTTATGCAACGTTTTTGAGCCATGTGTACTATGGCATTGTGCACAGTTTTCTGAAGCAACAGGACCATGCAAAAATTTCATTTTTTTATCAAAACTATCATGGCACTTAAAACAGTTTCCATTCTCAAGCATTAAATTAGTGGAGCCTCCGTGTGGATTATGACAACTGGTACAACTAGTGGTTCCTATTTTTTTATGAATAGTTTTTTTTAAAAGACGTGGAGCATTATGACAGCTAAAACATAATTTTTGATTTTCTTTAACTAATAATTTCTTAAATTTAGATTTATGTGGTTCATGGCATTTTGTACAAGAACCCGATATGACTGGCCCATGAACAACAGCATATTTTTTGTTAAAATCGTCATGGCATTGGTTACATAATTGAGGCATAGGTTGCCTTGTTTTGCCCATGCTGTTTTTATCATGACATTTAACACATTTATGCTGTTGATAAGGAGGGTGTAAATTGAATTTATTAACTTCAACCACCTTTGTAAGGTATTGCGTTTTATGGTTGCCAGTAACTTTTTCAGGGAGTGTATCTTTAACTACAGTTACTTCTACATGAGTTGGTTCTGGAACACCATCAAAAATAAAGGATCTTACGTTATAGCTTAATTTTGGAGAACAAGCTAAAAATAAATACAAAATTACTAAACAAGTAATATATTTTAAAAACTTTATGGAGTTTAGAAATTTAAACATGTGCTTAACTTAAACTTAAGTTGTTTGTTTTATTTAATTGGAGTAGTTGCCTTAGCTTCTTCAATACGACCATAAACGTTTATTTTTTCAGGACCAAATTGATTTGCTACTAAAATCAAATATTTTAAATTGTATTTAGGATCTACATATTTTTTGAAGTATTGTAAGTTATCATAATCAATAATTACTTTTGTAGGCAACCACATATCACCTTGTTTTTCTTTATTGAAATGACCTCCAAAAAACATAAGAAGTGCTCCATCTTTATTAAAAATTTGTACATTTTCAAAACTAGCGTCTGCAATAAATATATTTCCTTCTTTATCAGCAGCTATGCCTTTTGGTCTAACTAATTCTCCAATATTTTTACCATATTTACTTACGGTTTGTAAATAATTTCCTTTAAGATCAAATATTTTTATGGAACCATTACCTAAATCACTTACAAATATCTTAGTATCGGATATAAAAATGTTTGTAGGTTTGTATAAAAAACCAGGATCACCAACCTCTAGTTTTGGGAAATACGATTCAAATTTATAAGTATTTTTATTATAAACATTTATTCTGTTACCATCTGAATCTGCTACAAATATGTTTTTTCCCTTAATAAAAACATCAGTAGGTTTTTTATTTTCATTTTTACCAAAAGAGGTCTTAAAATTACCATCGCCATCAAAAACGGCAATTTTTTGCTGGTTAACATCTGCTATATATAAAAAATTGTTGGTATCAACAAAACATGAAACTGGTACACCAAGCTGGTGTTGACCTTTAGGTATAAAATAATCAAATTTTTTAGTTTCTAAATTTATGATTTCCAGTCCTCCAATAGAAATATCACATACATAAAGTTTTCCATTTCGTAAAAAAATACCATAAGGCTTATAGATTGGTAGTTTTTCTTTTTCACCTACTACCGATTTTTCGAAAGCACTTTGTTTTTTGGTAACATCTACAGAGGAGCTAATACTTGTAAGGTACTGTATTTTGGCTTTTTCAGGAGGTGCAGGATAAACCACTATGGGTGATGTTGTTTTTTTGTTTTTTTGAACACCGCAAGATATAATCGAAAAAAAGAAAAGAAAAGAAAGCGTTAAATTTAAAGAGATGTTAAGTTTCATTGTAATCACATTTTAATTATATATACAATTATTAGTTTTAATTACTGTTGTAAAATTAAATTAAAAAATTCAGGCTTACACTGATTAAGGTCATACAATCCCCAAAAAAAAGAGCTTAAAAAGCTCTTTTTTTTGGGGATGATTATAATAAAGTCCTCTATTTGTTATGGCAAGTTAAACATAGTGTACTTCCCGCATTAGATATGCGTAATAGTTTGGCAATACCTGAACCATTGTGTACATCATGGCAAGAAGAACATTGCACTTTATCTGCAAGTAACAAATCAGCTGTAATAGTTCCACCTAAGCCAGTTGTTTTTGTTGAAGGATCAAATAAACCTCCATCTGCAGTTGCTGTTGCAGTAGTATAAGTAAATGAAACAGGATGATCATTAGATAAATCTGTTCCAATATTAGCTCCTCCAGTAATTGTTTGAGTACCCCCTGTTTGACCTCCAAAATTATCTACTTTTGTTGTTCCATCATGGCAGCTTAAACATAATTTAGAAGCACCATCAGGCTGTGTAGTGGTTCCGTCAAAACTTGGAGATACTGTAGAAGTGTACAAAGTAAAAGTTTGTGAAGTAACTTCATGGTTCCATAAAGGTGCAGTTAAACCAGTTACTGCGTTATGTGGAGTGTGGCAAACTATACAAATTTCACCTCCTGGATTCCATCCATCTGTACTAAAATCATGCGCTGAACCTACAATTGATTGTGCAAACCCCAGTGTGCACATGCTTACTGCTAAAATTGCTGTTAAAAATAAATTTTTCATTGTTTTTGTTTTTAAAATAATATAATTTTTATTTGTTTAATTAGAACCCCTAATTATTTTATAGTGTAAATATACGGTGTGATTTTAGTAGAAATTATGATTTTTATCAGACTTATGTAACTTTTGTTACTTTTTTTAATATTTTTTTAACTTTTAGAAGTTTAATTAGCAAAAATATGAATATCAGGAAGTTATTGTTGATACCATTTTAGTTAAAAGGATGAAATTGGGTTAAAAATTTTTCAAAAATTCAATAGTTAATAAAATAACCGATAGCTTATTAAAATTTTAATAACTTTTATTATTATGGCTATAACCATGACACCTTAACGTGCAATCGCCTCTAAAGCTGCCAGTATCTCTAAATCTTATAGTACCCATAACCGAAGTAACTATACCTGTTCTAAAGTTAATAAGATTTGAATTATTGGTACTATTTCCTTGCGTGTTGCTTATGCCATGAGAATCATGACAAACACTGCAGTTAGATCGTTCCTCAACAATGTGTTTTTTATGCTCTTTAAAAGATTGGTCGTTTAAAATACTGGTTCTGCTATGGCAACTGTAGCATAATGCATAGGCAGTAGATGATTCGTTTATGTTATCGGTTAACGTATAATTGTATTTTAAAATTTGTGGATATGTGGAGCCATGAGGTCCTTTGGGACCAGCAGTATTGTTACTGGCATGACAATCGGTACAATAAATAATAGAACTCTCTGTAAGAGGAGATATTAGACTTGGTACATTGTTGTTTTTACCTGTTCCAGCAATAGGATGGTAAGATGGATTTGCAGTATTAAACTCTAATCGGACATTGTTTTGAACCAAAACTCTTGGAACTGATGGTGATGGAGACCATACATTACCTGCATGGCATTTATAACATATTTCATACGTAAAAGATGCAGTAGAAACAGGTATTCCAGCTTGGTTAATACCAGAAACTCCAATATTAAATCCGTTTACATTTGGTGCATTTGCAGTAGTTGCGTTAGAAGCATGTGGATTATGACAATCTTGGCATTCTACATGTTTATTGGTAACTGAGGTAGCCTCAGTAGGGTCGTGTACTCCAGTATAACCAGCAACATTGTGTTTGTATGTTTTCGTAAAATCGGTTTGCACATTTTTGCCAGCAACATTCCCATTATGACAATCAAAGCAGTTTGCTTCTTCGGCAACATATTTCAACAATCTTGGTTTGCCATTAGCATTATGAGAATCATGACAATTTGCACATGCATTTTGAGAAACATTTGGATAAGGATTATCCATATGTGCCCATGGATTTGTTCCTGAATTATTCCATACTTTAGTAGAAGTATTATGAGTACTGCTAGCCCAATAATTTCGGTTATGACAATTAAAGCACAATGCTGAAAACTCAGGCGAAGCTACTAAAAATTTAGGATTAGTTTCTTTATGAGGATCGTGGCAAGAGGTACACTGTAATTTTGAATTGTTATCTAATTTTGAAGTTACTAATGGTGTTGATTTTAGTTGACCATCTGCAGTTGCTAAAGAAGCATTATACGTAAATGAAATAGGATGATCATTTGATAAATCAGTTCCTAAATTACTTTTTGAAGGCATTGTGCTAGACATATTTATTAAACTTACTCTACTAGTAACATCTCCTAAAGCAATGGTGCCATCATGACATGATAAACATAAAACCGAACTTCCGTCAGGTTGTCCAGGTACAGCATCAAGGGTAGAACTGTTGTATAAGGTATAACTTGTACCAGTAATTGTTTTATTCCATAAAGGAGCTTTAGGACTACTATTATGAGGGGTATGACAAAAGATACAAATTTCAGATTCTGAAGTGGCTTTTACGGTACCAGTACCACTAACCGATAAATTATGTTTGGTGGTAACTATAGATTGTGCCTGTAGAAGCTCTGGCAAACAACCTAAAATAAACAACAATATAAATGGGGCTTTTTTCATTTTTTTAATATTTTTCTTCTTTACGCTTAAATAATTGAATTCTTGCATTATAACTATCAGCAACATAAATAATATCATGCGAGTCAATATATATGCCTGTAGGCATCCAAAACTGTCCGTTACCTCTACCTTGTTCTCCAAACTGGTATAAAAAATTTCCAGCGATATCAAATACCTGTACCGTATTAAATAAGGCATCACAAATATAAATGTTTCCATAAGAATCGGTAGCAATTCCTTTAGGGCGTGCAAAATACCCTGTAGCATCTCCAATTTCTCCAAATACAGATATAACACTTCCTTTTTTATCAAAAACCTGAATTCTAAAGTTTAAAGCGTCAACTACATAAACATTTCCATTATTTGCAATCCAAATATTTGTTGGGTAATTAAATTCGCCTGGTTGTGTACCTTTTTTTCCAATAGTTTTAATAAGCTTTCCTTGTTCATTTATAATTGAAATTCTATGTGCTGCTGTTTCTACTACCCAAATCTCTTTAGTATTAACCGAATAAGCAATTCCTGTTGGCTGATGTAAAGAGAGAGAATCATTAAAAACACCGAGTGTTTTTAATTTATCATTCATTCGATAAATTTTATTTAAGCGAGAATCTGTAAATAATATATCATTGTCTGGAAGTTTACAAAAGCTTATTAAGGAGGGAAAGGTTTTTTTATTTTTTTTAAGAATTTTAGGTATTTTTTTTTCGTTATTTTTTACGTAAAAAATAGTACCACTTCCTTGGTCTAACACTAAAAATGAAGTGGAGTCTGTTGCAATAATAGCATTTGGTTTTGTTATTTCTGGTAAGTTTTTACTTCCAAACAAAAAGTTAGTTAACCAGTTTTTAGAGTGTGATTTACCAGTTGGATATTTTCCTATCCATTCAATACTGTAAGTTTTTTGAGGTGTAGGTTTATTAGTAGCAATAATTGTTTGGGCATTGATTTGTACACAAACAGCAAAAAACCAGAAAACCATTGCCAATTCAAAATATTTAATGTTGAATTTCATAGTGCTATTTAAAATACTGTTAAAGCGCTTATTTTCTAAGTAGTAAATATATAAGTTTTTAGTAGGTTGCGATATGACAAATATCAATACATGTCAAATAATTTAAATAAGAACTATTAATAGACGAATGCATATAAGAGTATTTTTACAAGACATTAATTCGTTATAAGAAGTTAGGTTTTACAATACTATGAGAGCAAGAAGAAAGGATAATTATAAATAGTTAGTTAAAACAAAAGAGGTTGTCTGAAAAATCTTTCAATTGTCATTTTGAGCGCAGTCGAAAAATCTTATTTATCTAATTATCAGTAATTTGATTACCATGAGATTCTTCATTTTCATTCAGAATGACACTTTTCAGACAACCTCTTTATTCTTAATTATAAAAAATTATTGTTTTAAAGTTCTCATATAATTTATAATTTGCCATCTGTCCTCATCCTCTGGTAATTTTTTAATAAACTCTGGCATATCATCTCTACCGGTAGTTGTTTTATAATATAAAGCTCCATCAGTTTGTGCTTGGAATTCCTCAGTTGAAAAATCTCCTAAATCAGCATCAAAATCTTCTGCTTTTGGTCCATCACCATAACCTTCAACACCATGACATGATTTACAGTGTTTAGTATATAAAAGTTTTCCAGTTGCTAAATCTGGAGTAGCAGCCGTTGGGTTTTTCATATTTTGATATTTAGCAGGAACTTTCCATTCTTCTTGAACTAAGGTTGTAAATGAGTAAGAAACAAATGCTAAAACCGCGATAATAGTTAAAAATTTAAATGTTTTCATGTTTTTTAATTTTAAGATTTTGTTATTTTAAATAAATTAGTAATTAAATATATAATTAAACCCCATATACCAAATATTAATAAATTTGGAAATATAAGTATGAATAAAGGAGTTTTATTTCTTGGAGACCACAATGTACGTTGATCAAAAGTTGACTCATCTACAATAGGTTTACCAATAGGAGCAGAAACTAAAGCTTTTACGGTTCCATATTCATCATTTGCTTCTAAAACAGTTTCAAAAGTTAAATTTCCATTTACACCTGGAATTCCTTTTTCTATAGGTACAATTATTGTGCCGTTTTCGTCCGTATAAGTTAGTTCTTTACTTATTGTTAACGGTTTAAATAACCGTTGTACCTGAACCTTAAGTAGTTCATTTGGAATTGGATTTCCTGAGTTTACATCAAGTAGGGTTGCCTTTATAAAATTAATACTATCTTTTGTAATTAATTTAGCATTAATACGGGCACTTTTAAAACTAATACTTTTTGATGCTTTTTTAAATGCAGTATCTCCTTTAAATGCAAATACAATATTATATTTGTTTGTGGTTGAGTCTGCTGTTAATAAGTCTATATTTTTAAGCCTAAATTTGTAAGCTCCACTTGTGTTCGTTTTAATTTTTACAAGGCTAACTTTTTCATTATTAAAAACGTTGTAAATTGTTAATTGCTTATCTATTAAAGGCATATTCCTTCTTTTTATTTTAGAACTTGCCTTAATATCGAAATAAATTTCCCCATCTGTAATCGTAACAACTTGAGCTTTTATTCTTACCTTATTTTTTTTTGTTTTTTGTGCAAATCCAATAGTGGCATTAAATGAGAATATACTAAATACAACTAGAAAAATAAGGTTTACGTTTAATTGATTTTTCATGATTTAGAATTTTTTTCAGAGTTTAATAATTCTTGTTCATCTGCTGTACGTTGTATAGGAATTATTGGTAAATAGCGAATTAATAAGGTTATTATTAATAAGGCCATTGCTAAAGTAGCAAAAGTAACTAGCCATTCACCTAAACTTGGGAAATAGTGATGCCAAGATTCTGGAACGCCTTGAATTGGTAAAAAAGGATGTAATAACGTTGGAGTTACAATTAAATATCGTTTCCACCAAGAGCTTATTACTACAACTAAACCAATAATAAACATTGGTAATGGTTTTCTCCCCTTTTTAAAAAACATTATTATAATTGGAATTACTAATCCTCCAATTAGAACTAACCAAAATAAAGGGGCATATTCACCTGAGAACAGTAAGGATAAGTGGGCAGCTTCATCTTTCTTTGCTGTAAATTCTGGAATTAGATATTCATTAATGTTAAAATAAAAATAGGTTAAACAGGCAAGTCCTAATAATTTTCCTAATTTATCAAAATGTAAATTTGTAATGTAGTTTTCTAATTTATACACTTTACGAACTACAAAAATTACTACAACCAACGCTCCTATACCTGCAACAAAAGCACCTGTTATAAAGTAAGGCGCAAAATTGGTGCTGTCCCAACCAACTCTGTAAGTAGTTGAAAATAACCAAGCGTCAACGGTTTGCAATATTAAGCCTACAGGTAATATCATAAATGCAACAATTTTTATAGATTTTGTTTGAATTTTCTTTTGTCTTTTACTACCGCTCCAATTTAAAGACAACAAGCCATACCATTTACTTAAAGTTGGTTTTTTCTCTTTAAAGTATTCTTTTAAAAGTGCAAAATCAGGGATTAATGGAAAGAATAATAGTAAAATACTTACAATCATAAATGTAGGGATAATAATTACATCCCAAATAATAGGAGATTGTAAGCGCCCATAAATAAAAAGATAAAATAATCTATCTGGTCTTCCCATATCAATCATAATGGTTATTCCTGCCATAATAATAGAAGCAACACAAATAATTTCAGCAATTCTAACAATAGGAGTTCTCCAAGAATTATGAGTAAGTCTTAAAACAGCCACAGTAACTGACCCTACAAAGCTTGTGGCAACAAAAAAAACAAAATTGGAAATGTAAATGCCCCATAATGCATAATCGCGCATATTGGTGGTAATTTGCCCTTCAATTAATTCCTCAACATAGGCAATTGCTCCAATAATTATAACCACTATTAAAAAGCTAGTCCAAAGCACTCCTTTTTTTCCAAATTTTGAAGGAGCCAAATCAATTAACAAGGTATCGGTATTTTTCATATTTATTCAGGTTTTGCAACAGATTGAAATTCATTATAATTATCAAGCCCTTTTTCAAAATCAACCAATCGATCAACAGGAGGTAAATAATAAACACTAGGTTGTGTACCAAGGTCTTCCATAAGTCTATAACCATCTTTCTTTCTTAAGAGCTCACTAAGTCTTAAAGTTTCATCACCGTTGGTTACTGTATCTTCATATTTATCACCAAAATAAAATACACCATTAGGGCAAGCATTTACACAAAAAGGAAGTTCTTCTTTTACAATTTGATGAGGGCAAAAATCACATTTGTCAACAGTACCAACTACACTTGGTTTACCACAATAATCTGGTGTGTATTCAACGCCAAGTGTTATTTCTCCTTGATCAGGTTTACTCCAATTAAATACTCTTGTTGAGTAAGGACAAGCAGCCATACAGAAGCGACATCCAATGCAACGTTCATTATCAATTAGCACTATACCATCTCTTCTTTTAAAAGTTGCATCAACAGGACAAACAGTAACGCAAGCCGGTTGATCGCAATGTTGGCATTGAGTAGGCATCCAATAAGGAGCTGTATCATTATCTTCTTGCATTTTATATACCTTTAACCAAGCATTATCACCAGTAATGTAATGCCCTTTATTACAGGCTTGTTGGCATTTTAATGCATTTTTACATTTAGCTAAATCAACTACCATTACAAATTTCCGGTTAGCAAATCCTTCTCTTGAATTGTATTTACTTGGAGTTTTTTCTACAGGAATTACTTCAGAGGAATCTACTTGAATTAATGTGCCATCAGTAGTCATTAATTCTATTTTTTCACTAGAACCATTAGCGGTTTTTGCGTTCAATTTAGAGACTAGTTTTGTTAACCCAATTCCTCCAATTGCAGTTGCAATTCCAACTTTTAAACTGTTATTAAGGAATTTCCTTCTTGTATTTTTTTTAATGTTTTCCATAATTTAAAATGTAATTACAATTTTCTACCTAACCAGTCTAAAAATGATATGTTTGATATGTTTTTTTGAATAATTTTTGATTTTTTTAAAGCACTAACTTTAACTTTTACTGTTGTTCCATCCTGCTTTAACAAGGTTTCAAACTCTTCATTATCTTCATTAGAAATAGACATTTCTTTTGAAATTGGATTGCTAAACCCAAGAAATGGTAGTAAAAAAGCACCTCCTATTATGGGTAAGATTCCTCTTCTTGAAATCTTGCTTGTTTCCGTTGTTTTATTTTTCATTTTTTTCATTTTAATGATACAAGTGCAAGTTGTTCATGTTAGTAAAGCAACTTTTCAAGTGGTTTAAATATATTATATGAACAATTATTAAACTTGCATAAAGGTAAATACATGTTTTATTTCAGAGTATGATTTTAATCATTTTTAAAAAAAAGATAAAATATTGAAAATGAGAATAATAAATCTTATTTAGAATTATTTTAAATTATTTTGTGTAATAATTGTTACTAAAATATGTAATTATTGTTACAAAAGTAATTAAGGTTTTGAAATAGAAAATTGGATGAAATGACAAAGATAAAAAGGTAAGAAAATGCAGAAGCTGTATTTGTAATTTAATAGAATAGACTGTAAAACAAAAAGACCAAAAACATTAAAATCAATTTGCTTTACAGTTTTATTCAAAAATATAATAAAATTCGAATTTTAAATATTAGAAATTATATGTTCTTGTAATATTAAATCCAATCATAAAATCGCCATTAAAGAAATCATTTTGATTAAACATAACATTCTTTTGTTGTACTAATCCATTATAATTTGTTAAAATAATTTGAAATACGTGCCCAGAAGTTGAAAATTCCGTAGCAATACTAATTCCTGGTTTAGGTTGCACAGCACTATCAAATTGTGTAACCGGTTGCGTATAATCAAATAATATAGCTGTTTGAGGGCTTATTTTTATTCTACCTCCAAAAGCAATAGCTACCATATCATTTTTCATTGCAGGTTTGTCCACTAAATTATAATGGGAAACACTTGGAGCAAGTTGAAAGGATACATTTGGACTAAATCGTTTAGCAATAATTAATTGGTTAAAATAAGAAAATCTATCTTGTTTTAAATTAAAGTTGTCTTTTTTAAGTGCACTCACCGTTAAATTACCATAATAACTTACACTAATTGGCATGGTATTAGATCTAGTTTGTCTTAATAAAGCTACTTTCCAGTTAAAATCTTGTAATCTATCAAATTTTGTGGTTCCATAACCTATAGTAAGTCTTTCAAGCACTGCATAGGATAATCCAATTCTAATATTTGAAGGAGCCCAAAAACCAGCCATATCATTACTACCACCATTGATGACACCAAATCTGTGAGACATTTGGACTTCTAAGGTGTTTTTATGATACAATACATTGGTAGCATTATCAATTATAGAGGATCCTTCAAAAGCAGATCGTTCTAATTTTTCTTTTACTTTAGTTGAATCCTTTTGTTGTGCGTTTGTAATAAAAGGAACAATTAAGAAAATAAGAAATAATTTTATATAATTTTTCATATGTATATTCTAAAAGTTAATTATTTAATGCGCCTTGGTTAATCCAATTTTTTACTAGATTAATTTTAGTCGAAGACCATTTTGATCCAGGTGGCATTAGAGGAGCTCCGCTACCAATAAGAGATTTGTATAATACACTATTTGCTGCATCATTAGGCGTTACATAGCCATTTAATAAGCTGGTATATGAATTTGCATCTCTTAAATCTGGCGCCGTATTTCCGCTATGACATCCAACACATTGTGACCACATTGGCATAATATCTGTTGCATAAGATACTGGAGTGGCTGTACCACCACCATTATCAGGAGCAATTTCAGGGTAGTCATCGTAATAACAAGAGTTTAAAGAAAAACCAATTATTAGCACAATGAGTATTTGAAGTATTTTTTTCATTATATATATATTTTTAAGAGTAAATTTTTTAAGAATGTAAAAGTGCATTTCGTTTCTTGTTTATTCCATGCACTTTTACATTAAAATGTTACTTTAATAATTATTGTAAAGCGTCAATCGAGTTTTGAGCTAGATCTAAAGCATATTCTGGGTTGTGGATACCATTACTTCTGTCTTCATTCAACAAAATGTAGTTAAAAGCAGCTTGTGAAACTTTTACAGGATATACCCCAGTTTGTAATTTACCAGTTGCATCAAAAATATATTTAGTTCCAGTTGAATCTAAACCTTTAGTTTGTAATTCAGTTAATAAAGTAGCTCTAAGTGCATCTAAAGTAACGCCACTACCATTCATTATTTCACTTGCTTCTGGTTCAGCATCATGACATTTTAAACAAGCGTTAGCTGTTGGTCCCCAAGTATGTCCACCATCATCAGCTGCTGCTGGTTCTCCCATATGGCAAGCAACACATGAAGCTCCTTTGGCATGAGGTGCATCACCGATAGCTGGCATAGCGCCTGGTAATATTGCTCCACCTATACCATATAAAAAGGTTCCTTGTGGTCCATGGTGAGGTCCCCAATGTGAACTAGTAACAGCATAGTTACCATAAGTGTTAGCTACTGGTGCTGGAGTTCTTGGTTGGTGACAGTTAACACATGTATTGCTGTAGCCTAATAAATCACTATCATTTTTCATATCTAATGAAGTAGTTGGATCAATAATTAATTGTACAGGATCTAATGTTCTTAGTGCATAATCATTACCATCATTTGCAAAATCGAATGAACGGTGACCACTTACATCATCATGACAACCTGAGCAAGAAATTGCTTGATCTGATGTTGTAGAATAAGGACCAACTAAATCGATATCTCCAAGTGTAAATCTATCAGCAAAACCTTGATTAGTATGACACGCAGCACAATTTGCTCTATTTCCATATTGCGATAGTTTTCTACCATCATACATCGTTGTTTCTGTGCCATGAACTGATATATCATATTGTGCTTGAATTACATCTCTATGTTTATTAGAGTGACATGAAATACAAACGGCAGCACTGCCATCAACACCGTCTATACCATTAGTACCATTAGTACCATTAGCCCCAGGAAGTCCTGGAATAGGATCACTCGTACATTGAACGAATAAGAAAGCTGATGCAAGAATCATCAATAAACTTAGTAATTTAAAATTTTTCATAATTATAATATTTGTTTTAATAAAATTTGTTTGTTTAATTTTAGGTAAATTTAAGTACAAATAATAACCAAAATAATGATATTAATCATATTTGTAAAAAAGTTAAAATACAGTTAATCAAATACATGAGTTTTATTTAAATTAATTTTATATAAATTATCCTAAAATAAAGAGTAATAAATGTTACATTAAAGAGTAATAAGTATTACATTGAAATGTTTATTTATAAAAAGGGTATATCCTGATGGTTAAAACCAATAAATAAAATCGCATACCAATATAATTTTAATACCTTTTATTTTTTTGTAAATTTGCAATTCTAAAAAATAATCAATGGCAAAATTTGAAGTAAAACTTCCAAAAATGGGCGAAAGTGTTGCAGAAGCAACCATAATTTCATGGTTAAAAAACGTTGGAGATGCTGTTGAATTAGATGAGGTACTTGTTGAAATAGCCACAGACAAAGTAGATTCTGAAGTTCCAAGCGAAGTGGAAGGTACTTTATTAGAAATTAAATTTGATGCGGATGCTGTTGTTAAAGTAGGTGACACTATTGCAATTATTGAAACTGCAAACAAGGTATCAGATATAGAACCTACAGTTGAGAAAACAATTTCTAGTGAAGAAGTTGATTTAATAGAAGCCAAAGGGCATGAAACAATAGAAAATGATAGTATTGAAAAAGTTTCATCATCCGGCAAGTTTTATTCTCCTTTGGTTAGAAATATTGCGGAAACTGAAGGTGTTTCTATGGATGAATTGGAGGCTATTATTGGTACAGGTAAAGATAATAGAGTTACAAAAAATGATATTTTAGCTTATATTAAAAGTGGAAGAACAATTAGCCATACCACTAGTAAAAAAGAAATTACAGCTAACGCTATTGAAAATAAATCAACTTCAATTGTACCAAAAGTTGCTATTCCAGTTTCAGTAAATGGTGAAGATGAGGTAATTGAAATGACTAGAATGGGTAAATTAATTGCAAAGCACATGGTGGCTTCTGTGCAAACTTCAGCTCACGTACAATCTTTTATTGAGGTAGATGTTACAAATATAGTTACTTGGAGAAATAGGGTTAAAGATCAATTTTTTGCTCGTGAAGGAGAAAAAATAACCTACACCCCTATATTTATGCAAGCCGTTGCAAAAGCTATCAAAGATTTTCCAATGATTAATATTTCAGTTGATGATGATAAAATTATTAAGCATAAATCTATTAATTTAGGAATGGCTGCTGCTTTAGCAGATGGTAATTTAATTGTTCCAGTAATTAAAAATGCTGATCTACTAAATTTAGTTGGTATGACTAAAGCGGTAAATGATTTGGCAAATAGAGCTCGAATTGGCAAATTACAACCAGACGAAATTCAAGGGGGAACTTATACCGTAACCAATGTTGGTAGTTTTGGTAGTGTTTTTGGAACACCAATTATAAATCAGCCTCAAGTTGCTATTTTAGCATTGGGAGCGGTTCGGAAAGTGCCTGCAGTAATAGAAACACCTGAAGGTGATTTTATTGGAATACGACATAAAATGTTTATATCACATTCCTATGATCACAGAGTGGTTAATGGTGCCTTGGGAGGTATGTTTATAAAATCAATAAAAGAAAGTTTAGAAGCTTGGGATGTAAATGCAAGTTTTTAGGTAACTAATATACTATATAAAAGAGGTCGTCTGAAAAATCTTTCAATGGTCATTTTGAGCGGAGTCGAAAAATCTTATTTATCTAATTATTAGCGATTTGATTATTATGAGATTCTTCATTTTCATTTAGAATGACACTTTTCAGACGACCTCTTTTATGCTTTTAATTTTCATCTATTTTTAGTCGAGCAGTTGCTGTGGTTTTTACTTGCGAAAAATCATTTTCCAAAAACTTCAAATAACCTACAATAGCAATCATAGCAGCATTATCGGTAGTAAATTCAAAATTCGGAATGTACGTTTTCCATCCAAATTTTTCTTCGGCAGCTTTTAAATCGTTTCTAATTTCAGAATTAGCACTTACACCACCGGCAATTGCAATTTGATTAATTCCAGTTTGTTTAACAGCTAATTTTAATTTATCAAATAATATTTCAACAATTGTTTTTTGAATAGATGCACAAATATCATTTAGGTTTTCCTGAATAAAATTTGGATTTTCTTTTACTTGTTTTTGAATAAAGTATAAAATACCTGTTTTTAAACCGCTAAAACTAAAATTTAAACCTGCTACTTTAGGTTTGGTAAATTTAAATGCGTTTGGGTTTCCTAATTTTGCATGTTTATCAACTAAAGGGCCACCAGGATAAGGTAATCCTAATATTTTGGCAGATTTATCAAAGGCTTCTCCAACAGCATCATCTAAAGTTTCTCCAAGAATTTCCATAGAAAAATAATTAGATATTTTAACAATTTGAGTGTGTCCACCACTTATAGTTAAACACAAAAAAGGAAATGTTGGTTTTTGGTGATTTTCGGCATCAATAAAATGAGCTAAAATATGTCCTTGCATATGATTTACAGGGATTAACGGAATGTTTAAAGCTAAGGAAAGCGATTTTGCAAAAGAGGTTCCAACCAATAATGAACCCATTAATCCAGGTCCGCGTGTAAAAGCTATGGCATTTAAGTCTTTTTTGTCGATATTTGCCTGTTGAATTGCTTGTTGAACAACGGGAACAATATTTTGTTGATGTGCACGTGAAGCTAATTCAGGAACAACACCGCCATATTTGGCATGAATTTCTTGACCAGCTATAACATTTGATAGTATTTTTCCGTTGCAAATAACAGCAGCACTGGTATCATCACAAGAAGATTCAATACCAAGTATGTAAATTGATTTATTTTTTTTCATTTATTAACAATAAAGGCATAATAATTGCCTTTAAAATGCAAATTTAGGGCATATCAAACGAACTAAAAAAATACTAGTTAAAATTTTAGGCATTTTATTGCTGCTATTGTTAATGGTTAGCATATTGTTATCTATTCCATCCATCCAAACTAAATTAGGAAAAAAGGCAACTACGTATTTGCAAAATGAATTTAATGTTGCTATTAATGTGGATAAAGTAGATTTATCCTTTTTAGGTAAAGTACAATTAAAAGATGTTTATATAAAAGATCATCATAATGATTCCCTAATTTATGTAAAAAAGTTAACTACTTCCATTTTAAGTTATCAGAAAATGCTTAATAGCAAAATGGAATTTGGTACTATTTCATTAAGTGATTTTAAATTATTTATTAAAACATATAAAGGTGAAAAAGATGATGCACTTTCTGTTTTTGTTGATAAATTTGACGATGGAACATTTACAGGAAAACCTTCGGGGTTTTTATTAACAGCAACAAAACTGCATTTTAAAAATGGATATGTATCTGTTTATGATGAAAATATAGATGAAAAACCAATTGATTTTAAAAATATTGCAGGAAATTCAAAGCATTTTGTTATTCAAGGGCCAAATGTTTCTACTAAAATTATAGATTTATCTTTTATAGAAAATCATAATTTGTTAATTACAAGTTTGGCTAGTGAGTTTTCGTATACTAAAAAAAACATGGAGTTTAAAAACACCGTGTTACAAACTAAAACTTCAAAAATTAATGGGGATATTGAATTTAATTATGATAGAAAAGATTTTTCAGATTTTAATGATAAAGTAAACTTAACAGCAAATATAAAAGAAGCAGACCTTTCGATGCTGGATTTAAAACATTTTTATAATGAATTAGGCACAAAGGATGTTTTACATTTTTCAACAGAAATAAATGGACAGTTAAATAATTTTACTGCTAAAAATTTGAAATTAGTAAGTGATGAAAATGCAATTATTAACGGAACGCTATTATTTAAAAATTCATTTAATCAAGAAAAAGGATTTTCTTTAAAAGGAAATTTAACCAATTTAACATCAGATTACAACCATTTAAAATCGCTATTACCAAATATTTTAGGAGATAAATTACCATCATCTTTTAAAAAATTAGGAAGATTTACTTTAATTGGAACAACCTACATTACTCCCAATTTAATTGATGCTAATGTATCCATTAACTCTGATTTAGGAATAGTTGAGGCAAATTTAGAACTTACCAATATTGAAAATATTGATGATGCATCCTATAAAGGAACAGTTAAATGTTTTGATTTTAATTTGGGGGAATTATTAAACAATTCAATAGTGCAAACATTCTCTATGGATGGTGATGTTGCAGGTTCGGGCTTTACCTTAGAAAATATGAATACCTCAGTTAAAGGAGTAATTTCTAAGTTTGATTTAAATAACTATACCTATAAAAATATTACTGTAAATGGGGTTGTAAAAAACCAACATTTTAATGGAGCTATGGAAGTAAATGATGCTAATATTAAACTAAATTTTAATGGCTTGGCCGATTTGTCTTCTAAAATTTATCAGTTTAATTTTAATTCAATTATTGATTATTGTAATTTAAATGCTATACATATTTATAAAAAAGATAGTATTGCTAATGTTAAAGGAGATATTAAAATAAATGTAAAAGGCAATTCTATTGATGATTTGGTTGGCAAAATTAATTTCAATAATTTTTTATATACAAATTCTAAGGATAATTACTTTTTTAAAGATTTTAATATAACATCATCCTTTCAAGATAGTATTAGAACCATTAAAGTAAATTCTTCAGAAATTATAGATGGAAAAATTAAAGGGAAATTTAAATTTAATGAATTGCTGAATTTAACCCGAAATTCCATTGGTAGTATTTACACCAACTATAAACCATTTGAGGTTTCTCCAGGGCAAAAAATTGATTTTAATTTTAAAATTCACAATAAAATAGTAGAAATATTTTATCCTGAAGTTGAACTTTCAGCTAATACCACCATCAAAGGAAAAATTATAGCAGATAAAAATTTATTTAGATTAACCATTAAATCTCCAAAAGTAATTGCTTTTAACAATGATATTGAAAATCTAAAAGTTCAAATTGACAATAAAAACCCGATTTTTAATACGCAAGTTTTAATTGATAATATAAATTCAAAATATTATGCTATTAAACAACTAAAAATGGTTAACGTTACCTTAAATGATACTTTATTTTTTAGAACGGAGTTTAAAGAAGGAACAAAATATGATGAAAAATATGATTTATCCTTTTACCATACTTTTAATGCAAACAAACAATCGGTTTTTGGTGTAAAAAAATCTGATTTTACCTATAAAAACAAAAAATGGTTTATTAATGCAACCAACAATATTGAAAATAAAATTGTGTATGATAATAAAACCAAAGAAATTTTTATAAAACCATTTACTATTACTTCTAATCATCAAGAAATTTCTTTTTTTGGAAAGGTAAATGATAGCATTTCTAAAAATATCCAATTCAATTTTAAAGATGTACAACTGGCGAATGTAACCCCTAAAATTGATAGTTTAGATTTAAAAGGAACCATAAATGGAAATCTAAATTATTCTCAAATTCAAAAGCAAATAAGACCAACTGCCAATTTTGAAATCAGCAATTTTAACATTAACAAATCTAAACAAGGCAATTTAAAAGTGAAGATTAGTGGGGAAAATTCGCTTACTAAGTACGATGTTAATATCTCTTTAGCACGAAATAATGAAAAAACATTATTAGCTGTTGGAAATGTAGATTTTACACCGAGAAAGCCAACCATTGCAATGAATATTGATTTTGAAAAGTTTAAATTGGATGCTTTTAGTCCTTTAGGCGAAGACGTTTTTACTAATTTTAGAGGATTTGTTTATGGTAGCACTCAACTTTCAGGATTATTGGAAAATCCTACTATGAATGGAGAATTGTATTTAGACCAAGCCGGATTGTATTTTCCATATTTAAATGTAGATTATGATTTTGATGGAACTAGTATAATCAGCTTAAAAAACCAAACTTTTAATTTTGAAGACGTTACTTTAAAAGACAAGGCACATCAAACTAAAGGAAAATTAACAGGTACTTTAAGTCATCATAATTTTGATAATTGGAAGTTAAATTTAAATATAAACACTAAAAATTTATTAGTATTAAATACCAAAGAAGATGAAAATTCACTCTATTACGGTACAGGTTATTTAGCTGGAAATGCCAAAATACATGGATTAACGGATAAGTTGGTAATTGATGTAGAAGGTAAAACTAATAAAGGAACTTATTTTGTAATTCCAATTAGTGATGTAAAAACTGTTGAAAACACACAACTAATACGCTTTGTTAATAAAAATAAAACGGATGATGATTTTAAAAAAAGAAAAGAATTTATTTCTGAAAAATTAAAGGGACTCTCTATAAATTTCGATTTAGATGTTACTAAAGATGCGGTGGTTGAAATGGTGTTGGATAAAGCAACTAGAAGTTTTTTAAAAGGAAGCGGTACTGGCAATTTGCAAATAAATTTAGATACTAAAGATAAATTTGATATGTATGGCGATTTTATTGTGGATAATGGAATTTATAATTTTAAGTATGGTGGATTTATAAACAAACCATTTACGGTTAAAAAAGGCGGTAGTATTTCGTGGAGTGGTAATCCATATACTGCCAAAATTAATTTAGAAGCAGTTTATAAAGTATCTGCAAACCCAAAATCGTTGTTAGAAAATATAACATCAAACCGTAAAATTCTAATCGATTTGATAACTCGTTTTTCTGGAGAATTGTTTAATTCAAAACGTAGTTTTGATATTGAAATCCCAAATTCTAGCTCAACAGTAGCTTCAGAGCTGGCATTTAAATTAAATAATAACGATGAAAATATTAAAACACTTCATTTTGTATCGTTGTTAGTTTCAGGGGCATTTTATAATGAAAATAATTTTAGTATAAACACAAGTGGTTTTGCTTATGGAACAGCAACAAATTTATTATCAGATGCCTTTGATAATATTTTTAATCAAGCAGATAGTAAATTTAAACTGAAACCAGTATATACTGTTGGAGAAAAAAATAGAGTAGATAACTTAAATATTAACGATCAATTAGCTTTAGCATTAGATTATCAAATAAACGACCGAATTTTAATTAATGGAAAAGTTGGTGTTCCTATTGGGTCTAAAAAGCAGTCTAATGTTATTGGTGAAGTTAATGTTGAATTTTTAATGAATCAGGAAGGAACATTACGATCTTCTGTTTTTAATCGTCAAAATGAAATTCAATATACAGAAGAAGAAGAAGGCTATACACAAGGTATAGGTTTGAATTATCAAATTGATTTTAATAATGGTAAAGAATTATTAGAAAAACTAGGACTTAAAAAGAAAAAAGTAAAGGATACCACAGACATTAAAATAGGTATAGATACTTTAGCTAATAAAAGAAAATTGATAAACTTTAAAAATAAAATTAACAAAAATGAATAAACCAACATTGGTAGTATTGGCTGCAGGAATTGGCAGTCGCTATGGAGGATTAAAACAATTAGATACCTTTACAGAACAAGGAGATACTATTCTTGATTTTTCTATTTACGATGCCATTCAAGCAGGTTTTGGAAAGATTGTTTTTATCATTAGAAAAAGCATAGAAAATGAATTTAAAGCTTTTTTTAATCCAAAATTAAAAGAAAGAATAGAAGTAGTTTATGTTTTTCAAGAAATTGAAGATATTCCTGAAAAATATAAAGATAATCAAAGAGAAAAACCTTGGGGAACAGCACATGCGTTATTGATGGCTAAAAATGTAGTATCTGAAAATTTTGCAGTTATAAATGCCGATGATTTTTATGGAAAAGAAGCATTTGAAGTAATGGCAAAAAAATTAATGAAAACCGATAAAACTTCAAACGACTTTTCTATGATGGGTTATGTATTAAAAAATACAGTTTCTGATTATGGATTTGTATCTCGAGGAGAGTGTAAAGTCAATGATGATAACTTTTTAACAGGTATTACCGAAAGAACACATATTGAAAAAGTAGATGGAGTTTTAAAATATAAAAATGAAAATCAAGAGTTGGTTAAAATTGATGAAAACACCATCGTTTCAATGAACTTTTTTGGATTTACACCAACTTATTTTGATATTTCTTCTTCGCTTTTTGAAGAATTTTTATCGGTTAGTTACAAAGACCCAAAAGCAGAGTTTTTTATTCCACTAGTGGTAAACCACGTTATTGTAAATAATTTGGCTACTATGGAAGTGCTCACCTCTAATGCACGTTGGTTTGGCGTAACGTATAAGCAAGATAAAACCTATGTAACTTCAGAGATTAATAAACTTAAAGTTTCAGGAGTTTATCCAAAAAATTTATGGTAAGCAGATAATATTTAGCCGTTTAGTTTTTTTAATCTTAAAAAAAAGCAAATTAAAACTAAAAATAACCGCTATTTAATCATCATTTAAAAATTTAGTTATAATTTTGCATTTCCTCTCTATGGGAAAAAAAATTAAAAAAATAGGAATAATGACATCTGGTGGAGACGCACCAGGAATGAACGCAGCCATTAGGGCTGTGGTTCGTGCATGTGGATATTACAATGTAGAATGTGTTGGTATTTACCGTGGATTTCAAGGCTTAATAGAAGGTGATTTCATTACCTTAACTGCTCGTGACGTTAATAATACCATTAATAGAGGAGGTACCATTTTAAAAACTGCGAGATCTAAAGAATTTAGAACTAAAGAAGGTAGAAAAAAAGCATACCAACAACTGCAAAATGCACAAATTGATGCCATGGTTTTAATTGGAGGAGATGGAACTTTTACTGGAGGAATGATTTTTAATAAAGAATTTCAATTTCCTAGTATTGGTATTCCTGGTACTATTGATAACGATATTTTTGGTACAACTTCTACTATAGGTTTTGATACCGCCTTAAATACCGTGGTAGAAGCAATTGATAAAATTAGAGATACAGCAAGTTCTCATAATCGTTTATTTTTTGTTGAGGTAATGGGTAGAGACGCTGGTTTTATAGCCTTAAATTCCGGTGTTGGTTCCGGGGCAGAAGAAATTTTAATTCCTGAAGAAGATTTAGGCTTAGATCGCTTATTAGAATCTTTAAAACGAAGTAAACGTTCTGGAAAGTCATCTAGTATTGTGGTAGTTGCTGAAGGAGATAAAATTGGTAAAAATGTGTTTGAACTTGCCAATTATGTTGAGGAAAATTTACCTGAATATGAAGTGCGAGTTTCTGTTTTAGGTCATATGCAACGTGGAGGTAGCCCAAGTTGTTTTGATAGAGTTTTAGCAAGTAGATTAGGAGTGAAGTCTATAGAATTATTATTAGATGGAAAGTCTAATTTAATGGTTGGTTTAATGAATACCAAAATTGAAACCACCGATTTTAATAAAGCTGTGAAAGGACAACATCAAATTAATAAAGAACTATTACGAGTAAGTGATATAATGTCCATTTAATATGAAAAAACACGGCTATTTTTTTATAATTATTATCCTATGTTGGTTCAATAACGGTAAAATTTATGCACAAGATGAAGCTCAAGACACGGTTGAAGAAGCTAATTTTAGTGCTAAAAAAAGTAGTTATTTAAATTTTATTGATAGTTATGTTTCTCATATTAATTTAGCTTCAAAGGATAGAGATACTTTTACGGCGGATGAGCAAAATTCAATAAATACAGCAAAAGGGTTTAAACACAATACCGCTCAAAAGCGTGTTATATACAGAAATAATGAAATTGTTAAAGTAAAATATATTGATTTTTTAGACCATAATTTCATTAAATTAAAGTCCTTTTATTACAAGCAAAATCAATTGGTTTGTATTAGAATTAATGAGCTATTACCTTCAAAAACTCAAAAAGCTAGAATTTACCAAAGAACCTTATATTATCACAATAATGAATTGTTGTTAGATTCTAAACAAAAGGATAAAAAATATAACAATAAAACCTTACTGAATTTAGGGCAAGAAAAACTTCAAGAAGAATATCAATCCGAAGTAGATGATTAAAATTGGAATTAATGGTTTTGGAAGAATTGGTAGAATTGCTTTCAGATCTGCTTTCATTAGAAATAATGTTGAAGTTGTTGCTATAAACGATTTGTTAGATGTAGATTATTTAGCATATTTATTAAAATTCGATTCCGTTCATGGTAGATTTAAAGGAACTGTTGAAGTAAAAGACGGTTTTTTAGTGGTTAATGGTAAAACTATTAGAGTTACTTCAGAAAAAAATCCGGAAAACATTAATTGGAAACAAGTAGGTGTAGATTATGTAATTGAATCTACAGGTTTATTTACGGATAGAGAAAAAGCAGCTTTACATATTAAAGGGGGCGCTAAAAAAGTGGTTATATCAGGTCCCTCTAAAAATGCACCAATGTTTGTTATGGGTGTAAACCATAAGGATTTATCTAAAGAGGAAATTATTTTTTCAAATGCTTCATGTACAACGAATTGTTTGGCACCAATTGCCAAAATTTTAAATGAAAAATTTGGAATTATTGAAGGTTTAGTTACTACAGTTCATGCGGCTACTGCTAGCCAAAGCCCTGTGGATGGTCCAAATAAGAAATGGAGACGAGGTAGATCTGCAATAAATAATATGATTCCTACAACTACTAATGCAGCTTCCGCAGTTACCACAATAATGCCCGAATTAAAAGGTAAATTATTAGCCATGGCAGTTAGGGTACCAACTGTAGATGTTTCATTAATAGATTTAACAGTTAGGTTAAAAAAACCGACAAGTTATGCTGAAATTGCAAAAACAATAAAAGATGCTTCTGAAAATGAATATAAAGGAATTATAGGCTATACAGAAGATGAAGTGGTGTCACAAGATTTTGTGTCTGAACCTAGAACTTCCGTTTTTGATGCTAAAGCAGGTTTAGCATTAAACGCTAATTTTTATAAATTAATTAGTTGGTATGATAATGAGTTTGGATACGCAACCAAAATTGTCGATTTAATTGAATATTCTAGTTCTTTGTAATTAATTTTCTATCTTTAAACTATGGAAATAGCAATAATAGCGCATGATGGTAAAAAAGCAGAAATGATTCAATTTTTAATGGATTTTAAAGCGATTTTATTAGCTAAAGATATTCATTTAGTAGCTACAGGTACCACTGGTAAAAATGCAGAAAAGGCAGGTTTTGTGGTAACAAAATATTTATCAGGACCTTATGGTGGCGATGCTCAAATTGCTGCAAGAGTTGCAGAAGGGCACACTAATATGGTACTTTTTTTTAGAGACCCATTAGATAAACATCCGCATGAGCCGGATATTGCAATGTTAATGCGATTGTGCGATGTGCATAATGTTCCTTTAGCAACTAATCCTGCAACAGCAGAATTATTGATAAAATCAGTGTAAAATTATTTTACTGCAATCATTGAAATTTCAACATTTACCGATTTTGGTAATTGTGCTACTTCAACCGTTTCTCTTGCCGGAGCCGTTTCTACATTAAAATAACTTCCATATACTTGGTTTATAGCCATAAAATTATTCATATCTGATATGAATATGGAAGATTTTACTACGTTTTCAAAAGTCAATTTTTCTTCATTTAAAATCGCTTTTAAATTTTCCATAACTTGTTTAGTTTCTTCCCCAATAGTTTCTAATTCTAATTTATTGGTATTTGGATTTAATGCAATTTGACCCGAAATATATAAAGTGTTACCCGCTAATACAGCTTGGTTGTATGGTCCAATTGGAGCAGGAGCTTGTTTGGTTGTTATAATTTTTTTCATGGTTTAGAATTTTATAAATTGTATAATTTTCAAACCTGAGTTCGACATAAGGTTTACAATAAATAACTGAAAATCATAACGTCATTGCGAAAATTATAAACGGTAGTGCTTAATTTGAAGCAATCTCTCTATTTTTAGTAAGATTGCTTCTTCTTTTCGTTGCACTTCAATCATCGCAATTACGCAGACTATTGATTTTTAGTCCTGTAATTATTTTCTTATATCGAACTCAGGTTTCAAAGGTAAATAGAAATAGAGAAGATTAAACTTTATTTAAAAAATATATAACTAAATTTTAGAAAAGTCTTCTGTCTGGCACTTGTCTTTTATCGTATTTTAAATCACTAAGCATAGACGATTTTACTCCAATAAAGAAATAATAAGTTTGTCTGGTACCAAAAGGAACCCAATTAAAATTTAATTTCCAACTGTCTAAATCACGCGAAAAACGTAATTGCGTATAGGAAAATCCTTGATTTTTTATATCATAACCCGATGAAAATCCTACTTTCCATTTAGGAGTTAAATCAATATCTCCTGAGAACATTAATGAATTAGAAGAAATCTCGTTTTGCCGGGTTGTATTTGTATAATTTAAAGCGTAGGCTAATTTCAGCGTCCAAGGGAAAGTTGCGTTATATAATTTTGCAGATTTTGTTTTAGGTTCAGAACCTTCATTGTTATTTATTCGGTTACTTACATTTAAATTTTCTCCAAAAATTCCTTCTGAATTGTTAGCATTTGCATTTTGTTGTTTGGCACTTTCTTTCCCTTTTGATTTTTTACTGGATAGGGAATAATTCATAGTTAAACCTGCATTGGTTAGCCTAAATAAGCTTCCACCATTGTTAATATTAAACGTATTTATTCTTGATCCAGAAGCATTAATGGCGTAAGGATCTAATGTAGCATTTAAATTTAAACGAAGTTTTTTGTTGAAAAAATCTGTTCCAGCAGTCATTCTAACTGGACTCCATTTTAAAGAGTCGGCAGCCATATTATAACTGGTTGAAAAGTTTAAATTGTTAATTAACGTAATTTTTTTAGGCTCTGTATCTGTAGAATCTTTAGACATTACCTTAGCTTCTAAGGTGTTGTTAAGCGAAAAGTTTAAACTGTTGGATAAACTTTGGCTAGGGCTACCATAAATTCCATTTGCAAAAGGAGAATATTTTAATAAATCATTTGGGTCAGTACTTTGCTGAACTTCATTATAATAATTACTGAAATCTGGTTTATAGCCATAAGAAATACTCGGTCGCATTACATGGCGAATTGCTTGTAATCTTCCTTTTTTAAATTTTAACATCCCATAAACGGTAGTCGTTAATGAAAGACCAGCAGAATACTCTCTAAATGCATTAAATCCATTTATGGTATCTGTAACTATTTTATTTTCAATTGCATTATAGGTTTTGCTAATTTTATTAAAATTCCAGACTTCTTTATAATTGGCATTAGGAGATAAGGTAAAATATTTTAATACTTTCATATTAGTACTAAAAGTAGCATTTTGTTGAATTCCAGATTTAGCATTATTAAACATTTCTTTTTTTAAGAAGAACTTATCGGAAGTATTTATTCGATTATCTCCTTTTAAAGAATACGTTACTCCTAATTTTTGCAAAGCATTTTTTTTAGCTCCTGATTTAGATACAAATGGGTAAATACGATCCATATTTATTTGTAAGGACGGTAGTGACATTACAATTTTTTCTGTATTAGTATTTTGCGAATGTGTAACAGAAAGGGATAAGTTAAAGGGCGTACCTACAAATTTTTTGTAATACGAAATAGAAGAACTCAAAGTATTATTTAAAAAGGCATTAGAATTATATTCGTTTAAAGATTCTCTATAATATTTACTACTTCCTAAATTTACAGAAGCAGAAAACCTAGAATTTGGACTTGCTTTAGTATCTTGACTATGACTCCATCTAATATTATAATTTGTAGTTCTTGAGTAATCGCTTAAACCACGCAAACTGTTTATTAAATTTTCATATCTAAAACTAAAATTTCCACTAAATTTATAACGTACTGCATAATTTGATTCTGTTCTAATTCCCCAACTCCCATTGGTATAAACATCTCCCAAAATTGCTAAATCCACATAATCATTAATAGCTAAATAATAACCTCCATTTTGTAGAAAATAACCTTGTTGATTGTTTTCTCCCCAAGTTGGCATTAAAAAACCAGACATAGTTCCTTTGGTTAATGGAATATATGCAAAAGGTAAAAATAGAGGAGTAGGCACATCGGAAATCACTAAATTACTAAGCCCAATTACCAATTTTTTATTGGGCACAATTTTGGCTTTATTGGTTTTTATATAGTAATCTGGGTTTTCTTTTTCGGAAGTTGTAAATTTTATGTTTCTCACAAAAATAGTAGAATCGTTTTCCTTTTTTGTAGTTTCACCTTTTATAATAACTCCTTGTTGCTCTGTGCGTAATCCCCAAATTTTAGCTTTTTCAGTTTTAAAATTAAAAGCTATAGAATCTTGTTTAGTTTCTTCACCGCCTTGTTTAAAAATGGGTTTTTCAATATAAACACCAACCGAATCTTTAATACCTTTAGCAGTAACAATATTAGTATTATTATTTATTTCAATGTACCCAGCAGTTAAATCAATATCTTTATAATGCACATGAGCATTTTTAAACATTAAAACTTTATTATTTTTAATATCTTGTCTTATTAAACTATCAGCACTATGATCTATAATAGCTTCTAAAAGTTCTTTAGGCTTTGCAATGGTATCTTTTGATTTTGTAATAAGGGAATCTTTAACTCCAATTTTTAAAGTATCTTTTGATATTTTAGGACTTATTTCTTGTGAATACAAATAGGATTGGAAACAGCAGAATACCATAACCATTAAAAGCGTAAAGTGTGTATTTTTAAAATTGTTTTTAATAATAATGTTTTTTAAAAAACAGCATTTAATTTGGGTTGCAATTATAAGTTTTATACATTAGCTTATTAATTATAAACCCTTATAATTGTTACTTTGTAAATGTATGGTTCAATAATTGCAACACCAAATTTCAAAAGCCAAAAATAACTAAAATAATTAATGAACTCACAACACTTTTATAAAATTAAAATAACAACGAAAATATTATTAACGTTCGTGTTTTTTACAGCTTTTCTTTTTAGTGAAACTACTGTTTTTGCTCAAAAAAAGAATTTTGTAGTTGTTTTAGATGCTGGTCATGGAGGAAAAGATCCAGGTAAAGTAGGTTATAGAAATATTAAGGAAAAGAATGTTGCCTTAAAAATTGTATTACAAATAGGTAAGTTATTAGGAAAAGAAAAAAACATTAAAGTAATTTATACTAGAAAAACAGACGTTTTTGTGGATTTATGGGAAAGAGGAAGTATAGCCAATAGGGCTAATGCCGATTTATTTGTGTCTATACATTGTAATGCTCATAATTCGCAGGCGCATGGTGTCGAAACCTGGGTGTTAGGACCTCATGCAAACAAACAGAATTTTGAAATTGCTAAGTCTGAAAATTCTGTAATATTATTAGAGGAAAATTATGAAGATAAGTATAAAGGTTTTGACCCAAATAAACCTGAATCAATTATTGGAATCACCTTAATGCAAGAAGAATATTTAGATCAAAGTATTCAATTAGCAAGCATTATTCAAAAACGCTTTAAAAATGAATTAAAAAGAAAAGATCGTGGCGTTAAACAAGCTGGTTTTGTAGTTTTATATCAAACTTATATGCCTAGTGTTTTAGTGGAAACAGGTTTTATCACTAATAAAATTGAAGGTCCTTTTTTAAATTCTGTTGGTGGAAGTAAAAAAATTGCCAATTCTATATATAAAGATATTGTGCAATACAAAAATCAATTAACACTCAATAGTGTTGCCGAAAGCGATGTGCTCAAAACTATCGATAACAATCCTTCTAAACCAATAAATCAACAAACAATATCTTATTCAGATATAATTTATAAAGTTCAAATAGCAGCTGGAGCTAGAAAACTTACTACAAAATCTTATAACTTTAAAGGAATTAAAGATGTTGAAAGAATAAAAGTAGGGCACACCTACAAGTATTATATAGGAAGAACTTCTAATTATAAAAGCATTATAAAGAAACAACATTATGCCAAAACAAAAGGATATAAATCTGCATTTATTGTTGCTTTTAAAAAAGGGAAAATAATTCCCTTGCAAAAAGTTTTAGGTAAATCATAAATTGAAGTAAATTACTAATAAAAATAATTAGTAATTTTGTAATTATAAAAAATTTGATTTGAAAGTTAATAGAGAATTAAAAACGGGAATATTTGCGGTTATTGTAATCGCATTATTTATTTGGGGTTATAACTATTTAAAAGGTGTTAACCTATTTGATGGAAAAATTAACACCTATTTTACGGAATATAACAATGTTCAAGGATTAAATACTGCTAGTGTGGTTACCATTAATGGTGTAGAAGTGGGTAAAGTGGTTGGTATAACCTTTAACAAGGATCCTAAAAAAAGAGGGCAACTAATTGTGGAATTTAGCATTTTGGAAGATTTTCAATTTTCAAAAAAAAGTATAGCTAAAATATATAGTGCCAGTTTAATGGGGGGGAAATCCTTAGCAGTAGTACCATCTTACAAGGGTGAAATGGCAAAACCAGGCGATTATTTAAAAGGAGAAATAGAATCGGATATTTTTTCTACAGTTACCGAAAAATTAAATCCATTACAGGCAAAAGTTGAAAATGTTATTGTAAAAGCGGATTCGCTTTTAGGTAATTTAAACGATATTGTAGATACTAAAACTAGAACTAATATTAAGCAAAGTATGGCTAATTTAAATGCAACTATAACAAACTTTAATTCGGCTTCTAAAAACTTGAGCGTATTGGTTTCAGAGAATAAAGAAAAATTAGACAAAACCTTTACTAATGCTGAGTTAATGTCTTCAAATTTAGAAAAACTTTCCGATACTTTGGTGCATGCAAACTTAGGGGTAACCGTTAAAAATTTACAAACTACAGTAACTAACTTAAATGGCGTTTTAAGTGAAATTAATTCAGGAAATGGTAGTTTAGGTAAATTATTAAAAGATGAAAGTTTATACAGTAATTTAGCAAACGCTTCTAAAGAATTGGAAGAATTATTACGCGATATGAAATTACATCCAAAACGATATGTCCATTTTTCACTTTTCGGAAAAAAAGATAAAGGTTATAAACCAACTTCAGAATAATAGCAGATAATATTTATTTAATAATAGTTGCTATTTTTATGGTTTTAAATTCAATTACTTCAAATTAATAAGTATTAAATTATATACTTGTTAAAAATTTATTTATGTAACATTTATTGTATAAAAGATGTTTAAATCCATAAAGAATTTAAAATTATTCCGTTAAATTTGAAATCGGTTTGTAGGTTATACCTATATATTACCAAAAATTTAATATTAAGTTTATAATTTAACGAATAATAAATTATTAAGAATACATCATGAATTATTTAGACAATATACTTTTTGCAATTTTATTAGTGTTTGGTATCGGATTTTTTGTTAGAAATATTAAAAAATTAACTAGAAATATTAAACTTGGAAAAGATATTAATCGATCCGATAATTCTAAAGCACGTTGGAAAAATATGGCGATGATTGCATTGGGGCAATCCAAAATGGTTAAACGCCCAATTGCAGGTATTTTGCATATTTTAGTCTATGCCGGATTTATAATAATAAATATTGAAGTTGTAGAAATTTTAATTGATGGTTTATTTGGTACGCATAGAGTTTTTTCATTTTTAGGCGGTTTTTATGATATTTTAATTGGTTCATTTGAAATTCTAGCATTTTTAGTCTTATTATCAGTAATCATTTTTTGGATTAGAAGAATGATTATTAGAATTCCTCGTTTTTGGAATAAAGAAATGACAAGCTGGCCAAAAAATGATGCCTTAAATATATTATATTTTGAAATGGTTTTAATGAGTTTGTTTTTAATAATGAACGCAACAGACCCTGAGTTTCAAGCATTTCATTTAGGAAACCCAATAAGCCGTTTTTTAGTGCCATTATTTAGTGGTTTTAATATACATTCGCTTCATATAGTTGAACAAACTGCTTGGTGGATTCACATAATAGGAATTTTTATATTTTTAAACTATTTATATTATTCTAAACATTTACATATTTTATTAGCATTTCCAAATACTTATTTTGCCGATTTAAATCCGAAAGGAAAATTTAATAATTTGGAGGCTGTAACTAAAGAAGTACAGTTAATGATGGATCCAAATGCCGACCCATTTGCAGTTACTCCTGAAACTGAAAATGATACCCCAGAAAAATTTGGTGCGAGTGATGCAACCGATTTAAACTGGGTGCAATTACTGAATGCTTACACTTGTACTGAATGTGGTAGATGCACTTCATCGTGTCCTGCCAATATTACAGGAAAGGAATTATCTCCAAGAGCAATTATGATGAAAACTAGGGATAGAATTGAAGAAGTAGGAAAAAATATAGACAAAAACGGTGCTTTTAAAGATGATGGTAAACAATTATTAGGTGATTATATTACTCCAGAAGAAATTTGGGCATGTACTAGCTGTAATGCTTGTGTTGAAGAATGCCCTGTAAACATTAACCCATTGTCTATTATTTTAGATATCCGCCGATATTTAGTGTTAGAAAAATCTGCTGCTCCGCAAGAATTAAATATAATGATGACCAATATTGAAAATAATGGTGCACCTTGGCAATATAGCCAAATGGATAGATTAAATTGGAAAGACGAATAAGGAGTAAATAAACAAGTGTTTTTAACATAACTTACAAAGTTTTAAAAATTAAAAAACATAAATAAAATAAATAAAATAAATAAAATAAATAATTAACCTATGAATGTACCAACAATGGCCGAAATGATGGCTCAAGGAAAACAACCAGAAGTTTTATTTTGGGTAGGATGTGCAGGAAGTTTTGATGATAGAGCAAAAAAAATAACTAAAGCATTTGTTAAAATTTTAAATAAAGCTAATGTTGAATTTGCGGTTTTAGGTACAGAAGAAAGTTGCTCAGGCGATCCTGCAAAAAGAGCAGGAAATGAATTTTTGTTCCAAATGCAAGCTATGACTAATATTGAAGTTTTAAATGGATATGAGGTTAAAAAAATTGTAACCGCTTGTCCGCATTGTTTCAATACTTTAAAAAATGAATATCCAGAATTAGGTGGTAAATATCAAGTATTTCATCATACAGAATTTTTAAAATCCTTATTAGATGATGGCAGACTTACCATTGAAGGAGGAAAATTTAAAGGGAAGAAAATCACTTTTCACGATCCTTGTTATTTAGGTAGAGCAAATGATATTTATGAAGCCCCACGAGATTTAATTCAAAAATTAGATACAGAGTTGGTTGAAATGAAACGTAGTAAAGCTAATGGACTTTGTTGTGGTGCTGGAGGAGCTCAAATGTTTAAAGATGCTGAAAAAGGAACTAAAGAAATTAATATTGAACGCACGGATGATGCTTTAGAAACTAAACCTAACATTATTGCTACGGGTTGTCCTTTTTGTAATACAATGATGACCGATGGAGTTAAAGCTGCTGATAAAGAAAATGAAATTGAAGTATTAGATATTGCAGAACTTATTGCAAATGCAGAAGATTTGTAAATTAGCAATCTAAACATCATTTTATTTAATATGATTAAACACTACATTGAAGCTGCACGTTTACGTACGCTACCTTTATCTATTTCCGGAATTATTGTGGGTAGTTTTATTGCTGCATCTCAAGGTTTTTTTAATTGGTTAATTTGCTTGCTAGCATTATTAACAACAGTTGGTTTTCAAATTATATCAAATTTTGCTAATGATTATGGCGATGGAATAAAAGGCACAGATAATGATAATCGAGTTGGTCCAAAACGCGCAATTCAAAGTGGTATTATTTCCCCAAAACAAATGTTAAACGCTATAAAAGTTTCTATAGTTATTACTTTTTTAATAGCTATTTTGCTTATTTATGTTTCCTTTAAAAAAGAAGATTTCTTAAATATTTTTATCTTTTTAATTCTGGGTATTGCGAGTATAATTGCAGCTATAAAATATACAGTAGGAAAAAAAGCATACGGATATAGTGGTTTAGGAGATGTATTTGTTTTTTTATTTTTCGGATTACTTAGTGTAGTAGGTAGCTATTATTTATTTGCCAAGCATTTAAATATTGAGCTGTTTTTACCTGCTATTTCTGTAGGTCTTTTAAGCGTTGGGGTCTTAAATTTAAATAATATGCGAGATAGAGCATCCGATGTTATTTCTGGTAAAAATACGTTGGTGGTTAAAATAGGCGAGAATTCGGCTAAGCACTATCATTATCTTTTGTTATTTACTGCATTTATAACGGCAATTATTTATGTTATAATTAACTTTCAAAACTATTTTCAATTCCTGTTTTTAATTGCATTTATACCAATTATAAAGCATGCTTTGGTAGTTTATAATAATAAAAGGCCAAAATTATTAGATTCTGAATTAAAAAAATTAGCGTTAAGTACTTTTTTGTTTGCAATTTTATTTGGAATTAGTTTACTTTTACCAACAATTATATGATTTTTATCATTTTTAAAATAAAGATTAAAAGATAAATTTGTACTTTATTAAAATAAAAAATTGAAAGTTAAATCGTTAGCCATATTCTTTTATTTATTGTACTTACTAGCAATGGTACGTCCATTAATTCCTATTATGGAATATTATGCTAATTACAATTATATAGTAACGGAATTATGCGAAAATAAAGACAAGCCCTTTTTAGAATGTAATGGAAAGTGTTATTTAGCAAAAGAAATTAAAAAGGTAAATCATGACAATCATGAACACGAATCTAATTTACCTAAAATTAATTTTGGTGATTTCCCAATAAGTATTGTTGAACAATTTGAATATCGAATTTTATCAACTACGGAAAGCATGAATTCAATAGGCAATACTTCTAAAAATATTCAGCAAGATGAATATTTATTTTCTATATTACAGCCTCCTCAGTTTACTATCATCATATAAATCTATTTCTTAAAATTAGAGGGTATCATAGTTATTACTATGCAATGATGTTTGTTGTATTCACTGCATAATAGGGAATATTCACACAGAGTTAAACTGCAATTTTAAGATTCAATCAAAAACATATTAATAAGTATCGCTGTCAACGAATTAGCGATTAAATAAAAAATTTAATTCAAATGAATAAATCAATATTTGCTAGTATATTACTAGTATTTGTAATGGTATTTTCATATGCTCAAGAGACATCTGTTAAAGGAAAAGTAGTCGATAATATCACAAATGAACCAATTTCAGGAGCAAGTATTTTAATTGAAAACACCAAGAAAGGAACAATAACAAATGAATTAGGTGAATTTATACTTAAAAATGTAAAATTGTCTGAAAATATTTTAGTTTCCTTTTTGGGTTATAAAACTCAAAAACTAACTCTTAATAAAAAAGAGTTAGTTATTTATTTAGAAAGTGATGAAAACAGATTAGAAGAAGTTGTAGTAAGTGCTTCACGTACCCAGCAAAGAAGAGAAGATGTACCAGTAGCAATCTCTACAATTTCTACCAAAACTTTAGAAGAAATTAAGCCTTCAACTATAGCACAGGTACTAAATCAAGTAGCTGGCGTTTTGATGGTTGATTTGGGTAATGAGCAGCATATGATGGCAATTCGACAACCAATATCTACCAAAAGTTTGTTCTTATATTTAGAAGATGGTATTCCAATTAGACCTACAGGTGTTTTTAACCATAATGCATTGTTAGAAATGAATATGGCAGCCACCAAAACCATTGAAATTATTCGCGGACCATATTCATCTTTATATGGGAGTGAAGCAATTGGAGGAGCCATTAACTTTTTTACAGCAGATCCTACAGCAAAACCAACAGGGAGTTTTTCTGTACGTGGGAATACTCAAGGATATTTGCGTATAGATGCAAAAGCATCTGCTACCTTTAATAAGACAGGAGTTTATGTAAGTGGATATAAATCTCAAATAAAAGACGGTATAAGAGCTTATGGAGATTATGATAAAGAAGCAATTACAGCAAAAGTATTGCATAGTTTTAATGATAGAACAACTTGGAGTAATACTATGACTTATGTGAACTACTTTAGTGAAATGAGTGGTAGTTTGGATGAAACAAAATTTGAAAACAAAGATTATACTTCGTATCATACTTTTACTTTTCGTGATGCAAAATCACTTCGTTTTAATTCAACTATAAAACATGTATGGAATGATACAAATAATACTTCGTTAAGCTTAATTTATAGGGATAATACGATGAAACAAAATCCATCATATCGTATAGATAGTAGAGCAGCTTTTGATAGTTACACACCTGGCCAACTGAATGACAACAGCTTTAATAGTTATGGTTTTGTAGCCCAACATAATATGAAATTTGACAAAGCAATTATAAATGTTGGAACGAGTTTGGATTATAGCCCAAACACCTATGAAGCACTTGAAACTAGTGTGTATAGAAACGCACAAGGAATGTATGAAAGTTTTACTTTAACAGGAGATTATCTCTCTAATTACGCGGTAGATTTGTTTAACATTGGTGGATATATTTCAGGAGAATATGAACTGTCTGAAAAATTTAAAGTGAATGCAGCAATTCGTATCGATAAGTTTAATTATGATTTCACCAATAGATTAGGAGCTGATGCTTCAGATTACAAAGCACCAAATACAGAAAACTCTTTTTCAGCCTTTACACCACGCTTAGGTGCAATTTATGATATTAATAATGAAATAGGTATTTATGCAAATTATAGCAATGGATTTTTACCTCCAAGTGTTGGTGATTTATATAGAGCTACTGATGTTCCACTGTTAGATCCATCTAAATTTAATAATTATGAAGTAGGGAGTTGGTTAAGTTTATTTAACAATAAATTATACATTGATGTTGCTACTTATTATTTAAGAGGAAAAGATGAAGTGGTATCGGTTACAGTAAAAGAAGGAAATATATCTAGAAGTGAAAATAGAAATGTTGGTGAAACTGAACACTTAGGATTTGAATATTTGTTTAAAATAAAACCTTTGGATGATGTAAGTGTACGTTTTAGCGGTTCTTATTCAAAACATACTTACATAGATTTTATAACAAAGTTAGTTGATGGTGAAGCGGCAACTGATTACAGTGGAAACGAAATGAAAGGAGCACCAAGTTGGGTAAATAATGCAGAGCTTAATTATACACCAGAATTTGTTAAAGGTCTTCGTCTAGGAATAGAATGGCAACATGTAGGTGAATATTATACAGACCAGGCTAATAAATATACTTATGAAGGTTATGATGTTTTTAATGCACGAGTTGGTTATAAAAAAGGACACTGGTATGTTTGGGCAAATTTGTTAAATGTTGCTGATAAGTTGTATGCAAATAATGCTTCAACAGATTGGGGAAGAACTACATATACTCCAGGGAGTCCACGTACATTTAACCTAGGTTTAGAGATTAATTTATTTTAAAAGTTTATGAAAATCCTTAAAATTCTTATAATAAGTGTACTTATTATTTCTTGTAAACAAAAGAAAGTACCTACTGAAAAAATTGTACGTGTAGATTCTCCAAGTATAATAACAGAGACACCTTATAATGCTATGGGAGCCTATTTTAGCTCCGATAGCAATGGAAACATTATCCTTAGCTGGTCTGAAGAAATAGATACATTAAAAACAAATATCTTAAAGTTTAAGACATTTAATATAACTACCAATGAGTTTGGAAAAACTGTGACAGTTACGCCGTCAGTTGGAATGCAAGCACATGATGAGAGCATGGCTAAAGTTGCTAAAAATTCTAAGGGTGTTTTGTATGCTGTTTTTAGATTCAAATCGCCAACTCCTGAAAATAGATTTGCTGGGAGTGTGTTTTATTCAATATCAGATGATAGAGGTAAAAACTGGACAGAGAAAAGAAAGCTTGTTACTGAGAAAGACGCCGTGAGTCAGAGCTTTTACGACATAGCACTACTTGCTGATGGCAATTTAGGCTTAAGTTGGTTAGATAGTAGAAAGCTAGAAAAGGATAAAGATGGAAGTACGTTGTACTTTGCAAAATCTAGCTCAAATTTAGGGTTTATAAATGAAAAACCAATTGCGGGATCAACTTGTCAATGTTGTAGAACTGACATATTTGTAGGAACAAATAATACCCTAAATGTTGCATTTAGAAATATAGCAGAAGGATCCATTAGAGATATGTACAGAACAGAGTCATTAGACAATGGAGAAACATTTTCTAGCCCAGTGCCAATGGGCAAGGATAATTGGAAAATTGATGGATGCCCTCATACTGGTCCTTCTTTGGCTGACAATTCAAAAAAATTGGCGGTCACATGGTTTACTGGAGCTAATAGTGGTATAGGAATATTTTTTAAAAAGCTAACAAATGAAATTTCTTTATATGAAGATAAAATATTATTAACAACTGTTGGAAGACATCCTCAGATGGTGGCATTACCAAATGGAGAGTACTATATTGTTTATGAGGACTTTTATAAAGTAGAAAATCAAACATATAACAATATTGTGTTACACACTATTAAAAGTGATGGTACTGAAACTAAAAAAGTTGTGAGTTCTTACAATACTAAAAACAATCACGCAGTAATTAGTAAAATTAATAATAATGAGCTTTTAGTGGCTTGGGCAATGCGTGATAATAGCAATTCTAAAATTGTTGTTGCTAAAATAAATTTATAAAATTAAGATGATGAAAAAAACGTTTCTTATAAGCTTAATATTTGCTTTACTAATAAGTAGAGTAAACTATTCACAATCAACAAAAATAATTGGAAAAATTGTTGATGAAAAATCGAATAATCCAATAGAAAATGCTACTATAAAAGTTTTAAAAAACAACGTATTTACAGTTTCAAATAGTAATGGAAAATTTTCTATTCAAGCCGTAGAAGGTGATAAAATAGAGATTTCCCATTTAGGTTATAAATCTAAAACGGTAATTCTTACGAATAACCAAACTATTGTACTTCAACCTGCTCAAATAGAACTAAATGAAATTTTAGTATCCGCAAATCCGTTGGAAGACATATCACAATCTACAGTAATAAACGATTCTGAAAAAAGAATTAGCCAGCCTAGGAGCGTTGGTAGCTTATTTAAAGATATCAACGGTTTTGGAATTGTAAAAAGAGGTGCTTATGCTTCTGAACCAGTTTTTAGAGCTTTTAAATATGAACAATTAAATGTTCAATATGATGGAGGTATGAAAGTGCTAAACGCTTGTCCAAATAGAATGGATCCTATTACAACTCATGTAATTCCTGAAGAAATTGAAAAAATTGAAATTGTAAAAGGACCTTTTACTGTCCGATTTGGATCAAACTTTGGAGGCATTATAAATCTAGTTTCTAAAAACCCTTCTAAAAATCAATATGGATTTCACGGAAGTATCGAGGGAGGATATGAAACTAATGGGAATAACTTTGTAAACGGAGCTAATTTATTTTATGCCAATGAAAAATTTGATGTACAACTAAACGGTTCTCATCGTGATTTTGGTAATTATACTGATGGTAACGGAACGGAAGTTCCTTCTTCTTTTAAAACAACAGATTATTCGGTAAAGGTTGGTATTAATCCAACTAACCAACAGCGTCTTCAATTTACTTGGAGACAATCTTATGGTAGTGATATTGACCATGCAGGTTTGCCAATGGACTCTCCTTTTGACAATAGTTTATTAGCAGGATTAGATTATAAAATTACTGACTTAACCAGCAAAATAAATAGTTTTACGTTTAAAGCGTTTTACTCGTATGTAAACCATTTAATGACTAATGAAAATCGCCCAAATTTTATGATGGTAGATGCACAATCTCCAGTAAATTCATGGACTTATGGAGGTAAAGCAGAACTAACTTTCAATATTGCAAATCAATCGAAACTTTTTGTTGGTGCTGATGCTAATTTAATTGATAGAAAAGGAAATAGAACACGGATTGTTAAAATTATGAATGGTATGATGCTTCCAACTCCAATGACTTTTGTAGATAAAATATGGCAAGGTGCCAGTTTAAATGATGTTGGTGTTTTTACCGAAGGTAAATTTAAAGTCAATAATTATTTTTCAATAACTTCAGGAATTAGAGCTGATTTTATAAGCACTTCTATTAATGATGCCGCCGCAGATTTTGAAACACTTTATGGAGGGAATATACCTAGTAACAATGAAGTTAATATTAGTGGAAATATTTCTTTTAAATATCAACATCATGGATTTCAAACGCAATTGGCTTTTGGTAGAGGAGTTAGAACGGCTTCCATGGTTGAACGTTATATCAATCATTTTAATGTAGGAGTAGATCCTTATGAATACGTTGGTAATCCTAATTTAAAACCAGAAATTAACAATCAAATAGAATGGTCATTTAGTAAAAACTTAACACAATTTAAATTAAGTGGAATTGTTTTTCATTCTTTCTTCCAAGATTATATTTCTGCAAAAGTGAACACTAGTATTCCTCGTAAATTTATGCCAACAATGCCACCAATTTATAGTAAGCAGTTTATAAATATTGATAAAGCATCACAAACCGGATTTGAATTTAATATGGATTATAAGGCTTCTAAAAACCTTAAATTTACTTCAAGCATTTCATATACAAAAGCTGAAAATGAAGATTTAAATGAACCATTACCACAAATTCCTCCTTTTATGGCGATACTAGGTGCAAAATATGAAAATTCTAAATATTGGTTTGCTATTAATACAAGATTGGTTGCTAAACAAAACAGAATTTCAAACTCATATATGGAAACTGTAACTCCTGGTTTTGGAACTATGGATTTTAGAGCTGGGTTTGAGCCAATTCATAATTTAACGGTTGGTTTTGCCGCGTTAAATATTTTCGACAAAGCATATTATGAACATTTAAATTATTCATTTAAAGGATCAAATACATTATCAGGTAAAATATTAGAGCCTGGTAGAAATTTTACTACGTATATAAAATATAAATTTTAATAGCGTAGTAGATTGTTGTTTTAAACCACGAAATGAAAATTTTCGTGGTTTTTTTTATGAATTTAATTTAGTAAATTGCAGTAAACCATCTAAACTCAACTTACCATGAAAATAACCTATTTAGGTCACGCTAGTTTAAGTATTGAAACAAAAGATAAAACCCTATTAATTGATCCATTTATTTCTGGAAATGAACTTGCCAAAAAAATTAACATTAATAAATTACAAGCAGATTATATTTTAATAACCCATGCTCATCAAGATCATATTTTAGATGTAGAGGCTATTGCTAAAAGAACAGGTGCTAAAATAATATCCAATTTTGAAATTGTTACCTATTTTGGTGAAAAAGAAATTGAAGGTCATCCTATGAATCATGGTGGAAAATGGGAATTTGATTTTGGAACAGTTCATTATACAAATGCTATTCATTCTAGTTCTTTTCCTGATGGTAGTTATGGAGGTCAACCAGGTGGATTTGTAATTGAAACTAATCATCACCGCTTGTATATTGCTGGAGATACTGCTTTGAGTTACGATATGAAATTGATTCCTGAAGTAATAGGGGAACTTGATTTGGTTGTATTACCTATTGGTGACAACTTTACCATGGGAATTGAAGGAGCTATTAAAGCTAGTGCTTTTTTGAATTGTAATAAAGTTTTAGGATATCATTTTGATACTTTTGATTATATAAAAATTAACCATAAAGAAGCATTTACAAAATTTTCAAATGCTAAAAAAGAACTCTATTTACTACCCATTGGAGGGAATATGAAGTTGTAAACGAATAATTTATTTTCAAAATTATGAAAACCTATAGAAATTGTCAAAGTTGTGGGATGCCTCTAAAAAAGGATCCAAAAAGTGGAGGAACAGAAACAGATGGAACTTTAAGCGTAAAATATTGCAGCTATTGTTACGAGAATGGCGAGTTTCTTCAACCTGATATAACCGCTCAAGAAATGCAAGAATTTGTAAAAAACAAACTAAAAGATATGGGTGGTGTTTTTAAACTTTTTGCAAATTATTTTGCTAAAAAAATTCCAAATCTTGAACGTTGGAAAAATTAATTATTTTTATTTTTCAAATAATCAATTCTTAAATCTCTTGAAAGTTTACCCGTTCCATCGTGTTTCCATCCAGGAGGTTTTATTAAATACTTAAGCCTATTAGTAACTGAGGTCTTTGCTTTAAAGATATCTTTAAAAACAGCAGCCCATTCTAAAAAAGCAATTTTTAGTGGATTAAAAGTGTCAATATTTTTTGTTAAACCATAATTTACTTTTTCATTTTGTAATTCAGGTTGAAAAGTATTAAATAATTTATCCCAAATTATAAAAATACCTGCATAATTTCTATCTAAATATAACGGATTTGAACCGTGATGAACCCGGTGATGTGATGGTGTATTAAAAAAAGTTTCAAACCACTTTGGCATTTTATAAATCAGTTCAGTATGAATCCAATATTGATATAATAAACTAATACTCATTTGAGTAAAAATCATTAAAGGATGAAATCCTAAAATAGGTAGGGTGATATAAAAAATAAAACTAAAAAATCCTCCAGTCCAAGTTTGGCGTAAAGCAGTACTTAAATTATATTTTTTGGAAGAATGATGCACAATATGTGATGCCCAAAAAAATCGACTTTCATGTCCAAATCTGTGCGCCCAATAATAACAAAAATCATCAGCAAATAAAATTAATAGCCAACTCCACCAGGCAAAAGGTATGGTAGAAATTCTAAAATTTTCATACAAATAAGTAATAACAAAAACTACCCAAATTTTACTAAGTACATTAGAAACCAAATTCCCAATTCCCATAGAAATAGAAGCTATAGCATCCTTTAAATTATAATTGGCGGGCTCTTTTTTGTAGATAATATAGCCTTCCACAATAACCGTAACAATAAAAAAAGGAATTGCATAAAGTATTAAATTAGGTATTTTCGGAATTTCCATGTTAAATTTTATTGATTTACCATTTAAATAAATTAGTTAATAGTTGTACATTTCGGATTTAAATAAAAATGAAAGCGACTTATCAAAAATATATATTACAATTTAAACAAGCAAGTGGTACTTCAAGAGGCATTTTAAAAACCAAAGAAACCTATTTTTTAAAAATTAACAATGATAAAAAAATTGGAATAGGAGAATGTGCAGTTTTTAGAGGGTTAAGTGTAGATGATGTGCCAAATTACGAGCAAAAATTACAGTGGCTTTGTAATAATATTAATAAAAATGTAAATTTTTTGTTACAAGAATTATTAGAATATCCTTCTATTCAATTTGGCTTAGAACAAGCATTAATATCGTTACAAAGTGATAACCCTTTTGAATTATTTCCTTCTAAATTTACCCAGTCAAAAGATGATATAGCTATTAACGGATTAATTTGGATGGGAGACAAATCTTTTATGAAACAACAAATAAAGGATAAATTAATAGCTGGATTTTCGGTAATAAAAATGAAAATCGGAGCCATTGATTTTGAAACTGAAATTGAGTTGTTAAAAAGTATTAGAGATGAATATTCTTCTGAAGAAATTGAATTACGTGTGGATGCAAATGGTGCTTTTTTACCCAGTAATGCTTTAGAAAAGTTAAAAAGATTATCTGATTTTCAAATTCATTCTATTGAACAACCCATAAAACAAGGACAGTTAAAGGAAATGGCGGAATTATGTGCAAAAACAACAATTCCAATAGCTTTAGATGAAGAATTAATAGGCGTTTTTGATGTAACAACAAAACAAGAAATACTACAAACAATAAAGCCGCAGTACATCATTTTAAAACCAAGTTTGGTTGGCGGATTTAAAGGTAGCGAAGAATGGATTAATTTAGCCGAAAAACATCAAATTGGTTGGTGGATTACTTCGGCTTTAGAGAGCAATATTGGCTTAAATGCTATTGCACAATGGACGTATAATTTACAACCCAAAATGCCACAAGGCTTAGGAACAGGAAGTTTGTTTACAAACAATATTGCTAGTCCATTAGAAGTGAAAAGTGGATGTTTATATTACAATAATAACAAGAGTTGGAAATTTAATTTACTATAAAACTGAAGTCACACTGAGCTTGTAGAAGTGTGTTTTAAAGATTTTTAAAAAATAAAAAAAATGAAATTTATACAACAAGCATATTCAGGCTATAATGATTGGTGGGCATACATAGTAACCCTATTTATGCTATTTATTGGTTGGCAATTTATTGGAATTATACCGTTGGTTGGTGTGGCTTATTTTTATTCTAATTCTATGAATGAATTTTTAACTTCAGCAAATGATAGCTTTGCAGCGTTGGGGATAAATTCAAATTTGTATTTAGTATTAATTATACTCTCTTTTTTATTTGGCTTACTAGGCTTATTTGCAGGAATAAAATTTATCCATAAACGAAAAATAGTAAGTTTAATAACAAGTCGTAAAAAAATAGATTGGAGTCGGATTTTTTACTCATTTTTTGTTTGGGGAAGTATTGGAATAATCATGTTTTTAATAAGTTATTTAATTTCGCCAGACGACTTTGTTTGGAATTTTAAACCGGTTTCATTTATCGTATTAGTCTTGGTTTCTTTCTTTTTATTACCCATTCAAACTAGTATGGAGGAACTATTATTTAGAGGTTATTTAATGCAAGGTTTTGGCACTTGGTTTAAAAAATCGATTGTTGCTTTAATTTTAACCGCTGTAATTTTCGGATTATTACATGGCTTAAATCCTGAAGTACAAAAATTGGGATGGATTAGTATGGTGTATTATATTGGTACCGGATTAGTATTAGGAATATTTACATTAATGGATGAAGGAACAGAATTAGCATTGGGATTCCATGCTGCAAATAATTTTACGGCAGCAGTTTTAGTAACTGCAAATTGGACTGTTTTTCAAACTGATGCCTTATTTATTGATACTTCAGAACCGTCTGTTGGTTGGGAAATGTTTGTGCCAGTATTAATTTTATACCCAATTATACTTTATATATTTTCAAAAAAATATAATTGGACAAACTGGCAAGAAAAATTATTGGGAACGGTTAGAAAACCAATTGTTTTTAATGAAGATGAATTTATTGCTTAATTTAAAGAAGCAAGTGTTGTTATTTCTGAATAGGCAGGAATCTTATAATTTTGAAGGAATAAAATAGGAGATTTGAAAAAAGAACAAAAATTTCATATTAATTTTAAATTGCAGGGAAAAAGCTTTAATTCTGTTGATGAATTATTGGTTTTTTCCAAAAAACTATCAGTAGCTGTTTTTAATTTTTTAGAAAGCTGGTTTAATGAAAATGATTTTATTGAAGTACAAACATCTGGTTCAACAGGTAAGCCAAAATGTATTCAACTACAAAAAAAATATATGGTAAACAGTGCTTTAGCTACTGGAGAATTTTTTAATCTTTTTGAAAATACTAAAGTTTTACTTTGTTTATCAGTAAAATATATTGCAGGTAAAATGATGTTAGTTAGAGCACTTACTTTAGGGTGGAAGTTAGATGTTGTTGAGCCTATTTCCAACCCATTAAAAAGCAACACTAAAAAATACGATTTTGCTGCAATGGTACCTTTGCAACTAGAAAATTCATTAGCTAATATCAATGCCATAAAAAAACTAATTGTTGGTGGAGCGCCGGTTTCTAATCAACTATTAAATAAAATTCAAAAAATAGATACGGAGGTTTTTGCTACTTTTGGAATGACAGAAACCATTACGCATATTGCTGTTAAAAAATTAAATAATTTTAATTCTGTCATTTTGAGCACAGTCGAGAAATCAATAAATAATGTAGAGATTACTTCAGTCAATCCTCTCCTTCGTAATGATGTCATTGCGAGTGAAACGAAGCAATCTCATTATAAAATATTACCAAACGTTGTAATTTCAAAAGATAGTAGAAATTGTTTAGTTATTAATGCTCCAAAAATTTCAAAACAAAAAATAATTACCAATGATATTGTGGAACTAATCTCTGAAAACGAGTTTAAATGGATTGGTCGCTATGATTCTGTTATAAATTCTGGAGGTATAAAATTATTTCCTGAACAAATTGAAAGTAAATTGGTGAAAATTATTTCAGAGCCATTTATAGTTGCTGGAATTAAGGATGAAAAATTAGGAGAAAAACTAATTTTAATTATTGAAAATTTCGATAAAAATATTAGTAAAGAAACTATTTTTAATCAACTTAATAAGTTAGAAATACTTTCAAAATATCAGAGACCAAAAGAAATTTATTTTATAAAAAAATTAGCCAAAACACCTAACCATAAGATTGATAGAAATAAAACTTTACAACAATTATTTAAAGTTCCATAGAATGATATACATTTTGTACATCATCATCTTCTTCTAAACGTTCTAATAATTTTTCAACATCCGCTTGCTCTTCTTCAGAAAGTTTGGTGGTATTTGTTGGAATTCTTTCAAAACCTGAAGAAAGAATTTCTAAATTATTTTCTTCTAAATATTTTTGAATAGCACCAAATTGTTCAAAAGGAGCGTAGATTAAAATTCCATCTTCATCTTCAAAAACTTCTTCTACTTCAAAATCAATTAATTCTAGCTCAAATTCTTCTAAATCCATTTTTAAATCTTCTGTTTTTACTCTAAAATTACAAGTATGATCAAACATAAAAATTACAGATCCTGAAGTTCCAAAATTACCATCACATTTGTTAAAAGCAGCTCTAACATTAGCAACAGTTCTATTATTATTATCGGTTGCTGTTTCTACAACTAATGCAATTCCGTGTGGTGCGTACCCTTCAAACAATACTTCTTTATAATTAGCAGTATCTTTATCCGTTGCTTTTTTAATAGCGCGCTCTACATTGTCTTTTGGCATATTTGCCGCCTTCGCATTTTGTATAACGGCTCTTAATCTGGAGTTTGTGTCAGGATTAGGACCACCTTCTTTTACTGCCATAACAATATCTTTACCAATTCGGGTAAAGGTTTTAGCCATTGCAGACCAACGTTTCATTTTTCTAGCTTTTCTAAATTCAAAGGCTCTTCCCATAATTATCTATAATTTTAGCGTTGCAAATATAAAAATATCGTTGCGCTTATACAATTATTTTAAACTTGATTAGTTTAATTTCCCTTTAATTTTTATAAATGGTTTTTTGAATTGGATGTGATTTTAAAAGTAATAATTGATTTGTTTATCTTTAAAAAATCATTTTCTCTACTAAATTGGACTTTAAAATTTAATTAAAAAAATAAGCAGTTGAAACAGATAACAAGAACAGTATGGATTTTATCATTGGTAAGTCTGTTTACAGATACCGCTAGTGAAATGCTTTATCCAATAATGCCTATTTATTTAAAAGAAATTGGTTTTTCCATTATTCTTATTGGAATTCTTGAAGGAGTTGCCGAAGCAATAGCAGGATTAAGTAAAGGATATTTTGGCAAACGTTCTGATAATTCAGGCAAACGAGTTCCATTTGTTCAATTAGGTTATGCTTTAAGTGCTATATCAAAACCAATGATGGCGATTTTTATTTATCCAATTTGGATTTTCTTTGCACGAGCTATGGATAGATTTGGAAAAGGAATTAGAACTGGAGCAAGAGATGCAATCCTTTCAGACGAAGCAACACAATTAACTAAAGGAAAAATATTTGGGTTTCATCGTTCCATGGATACGTTAGGAGCCGTAATAGGTCCAATGTTTGCTTTACTTTATTTATATTTTTATCCACAAAATTATAGAAACCTCTTTTATATTGCATTTATTCCTGGGATATTGGCAATGTTAGCTTCGTTTTACCTTAAAGATAAAAATAAAAAACGTTATGTAGAAAAGAAGAAAACATCTTTATTTTCCTTCTTAAATTATTGGAAAACTAGCCCAACTAATTACAAAAAAGTGTTAATAGGTTTTTTAGCTTTTGCATTGTTTAATAGTTCAGATATTTTTTTATTATTAAAAGCTAAAGAAGTAGGGCTAAATGATACTTTGGTAATAGGAGTATATATTTTTTACAACCTTGTTTATGCTTTAGCTGCATTTCCACTTGGTATTTTTGCTGATAAAATAGGACTAAAGAAAATGTTTGTATTTGGACTTGTTATTTTTTCTATAGTTTATTTTGGTATGAGTTTTAGCTCAAATATTTATGTAATTACAGGACTCTTTTTTCTATATGGTATTTATGCGGCTGCAACAGAAGGAATTTCAAAAGCTTGGATTAGTAACTTAATTGACAAGAAAGATATAGCAACAGCAATAGGCACTTATACAGGGTTTCAAAGTATTTGCGCTATGGTTGCAAGTTCGATGGCAGGAATAATTTGGTCTCAATTTGGAGCCTTTGCAACATTTATAGTTACTGGAGTTGCAACAATAGTTATAATTCTATATATTATTTTTATTGTCAAGTCAAAAGATCAAATGATTTCAGTTGTACTGCAGAAATAATAAAAAAAGCAAAAGTTTAAACTAATATTGAATGACTAATGTTTCTTTCTAATTTAATAAAGCTCAGATATTTCAACACTAATTATGATTAACTTATACCTTTTTAAGATAGTGTTAAATATTATAACGAGTTTAATCCTCCGCCAATAATCGTTTCTTTAGTTGTTTCTCTTGTCAGTTTTATTTCTTCTGTAATTTTCTTTTGTTTCCATGTTCCTTTAGAAAACCATATTATTGTTATAATTGAGGCAATTATGTTTGCAATTGGAAAAGCTACCCAAAGCCCTACTATAGCGAGAGATGTATGCTTTGAAAGGATATAAGCAATAGGAAATCTTAAAATCCATAATGAAATAATAGATAATACCATAGAAATTATGGTGTTTCCAGAACCTCTAAAAGCACCATTTAAAGCCATTTGTATCCCTATAAATCCGAAAGTTAAAGACATTATTTTAATAAATAAAGCACTAGATTTAATTGTTTCAAGTTCTTCTGGAATAAATATTGTTGAAATTTGTTTTGCAAATACAAAGGTAATAATTCCTATAATTGTTAAAAAGATAAAGCCTGTTAATGAACTTAATTTTACAATTCTCTCAGCTCTTTTTATTTTACCCGCACCCATATTTTGGCCAACTAATGTTGAAGTGGCCATTGATAGTCCCATTGCAGGAATTATTATGAAACTTAATACTCTGCTACCAATGCCATAAGCTGCAAGAGTTAGGGTTCCAAAATGAGCAACTAAAAATGTCATACCAGTTATACCTAATGCTCTTGTAGATTGTTCAATTGATGCAGGAAAACCCAGTTTAAATATTTTTTTAAGTAGAGGGATATCTGGCTTTAAATCCTTTAAATAAAGTCTTATTTGTTGTTTTCCTTTTAATAACAAAAATATACCAATAATTGCTGATATTCCTTGTGTACTTATTGTAGCAATAGCAGCTCCTGTAACTCCATAAGCAGGAATAAAGCCATAGCCAAAGATAAATAATGGGTCAAGAATAAGATTTAACAATACAGTTCCAAGTACTATGAATGCTGGAGTTTTAACATCTCCTACTCCTCTCATCAAAGATTGAAAAACCATATAGGTAAACATAAATACCATCCCTAAAAATGTAATTTTCATATAAGATACTGCGCTTGAAAAAACATCTTTTTCTGCGCCCATTAAACTAATGATAAAGGGTGATAAAAAATAACCAATAGTTGCTAGAATAATTGATATTAAGAAAACTATCAACAAAGTTTGGGAAGTAATATGATCAATGGCTTTTTTATTTCCTTTTCCTTTGTATTGAGAAACAAGAATAGTTCCTGCCATTGCTAAACCACCACCTAAAGAAACAATAAAAAAGATAATAGGAAAACTTATTGAAACTGCTGCAATAGCACTAGTTCCAAGTCGACCTACCCAAAACGTATCAGTTAACTGATAAGCAGTTTGTAGCATATTAGCAAAAACTATAGGAACAGATAATGCAATTAGTGATTTTAAAATTGACCCTTCAGTTAAATTAATTTTATTTTTCATGTTTATAGCCAGCTATAAATTAAAATTTATAATTTGAGTAGTAAGTGTTTCCTCTGTTAAAATCCATTTTTAAAAATAGCGGATATAGTATAATATTATCCAACCCTTTGTTAAATTATTAGTTTTTTTGAGCTATATATCACTACTTGTAGTATAATAATCAGTATTCATTATGGAGAACTCTATTCAAAATTATTACCAAAACCTTTCATATTAATTTTAGAAGTAAAATCCTTCTTTAAAAACAATTGTCATTTTTTATTTTGAGTAAAAGTAATAATTGAAAATAAGAATATACTTACAACTAATATTTTTTCAAAGGTATTAATAATGTAAAATTTTTATACCTGAATTATACCTAAATTAAATTGCTTTTCAATAGGAGCGTGGTTTGCGGCTTCAATTCCCATACTTATCCATTTTCTTGTGTCTAATGGATTAATTACTGCATCAGTCCATAAACGTGCCGCAGCATAATATGGTGAAGTTTGAGCATCGTATCGTTGTTTAATAGACTCTAAAATTTCCTTTTCTTTTTTTTCTGATATTTTTTCCCCTTGCTTTTTTAAAGAAGCTGTTTCAATTTGCAATAAAACTTTGGCGGCTTGTTCACCACCCATAACAGCAAGTCTGGCAGAAGGCCAAGCTGCAATTAATCTAGGGTCATAAGCTTTGCCACACATGGCATAATTTCCTGCTCCGTATGAATTTCCAATAACAATGGTAAATTTTGGAACTACAGAATTACTAACCGCATTTACCATTTTAGCTCCATCTTTTATAATACCACCATGTTCGCTTTTACTACCTACCATAAAACCAGTAACGTCTTGTAAAAATACTAACGGAATTTTTTTCTGATTGCAGTTAGCTATAAATCGTGTTGCTTTATCCGCAGAATCCGAATAAATAACACCACCAAATTGCATTTCTTTATTAGCATTCTTAACTACTTTTCGTTGGTTGGCTACAATTCCAACAGCCCAGCCATCAATTCTGGCATAACCACAAATAATGGTTTTGCCATAATCTTTTTTATATTCTTCAATTTCAGAATTATCAACCAATCGATTAATAATGGCAAGCATATCATATTGCTCAGTTCTAGAAATAGGTAGAATTCCAAAAATATCTTCAGGATTTTCTTTTGGATTAGTTGAATCAATTCTGTTAAAACCAGCTTTATCAAAATCACCAATTTTATCAATTATATTTTTAATTTTATCTAAAGCATCAAAGTCGTCTTTAGCTTTATAATCCGTTACACCACTAATTTCACAATGCGTTGTTGCGCCTCCTAATGTTTCATTATCAATACTTTCACCAATGGCTGCTTTTACTAAATAACTTCCAGCTAAAAAAATACTTCCAGTTTTATCTACAATCAAAGCTTCATCGCTCATAATTGGTAAATAAGCACCTCCCGCAACACAACTTCCCATAACAGCAGCAATTTGAGTAATTCCCATACTACTCATTATCGCATTATTTCTAAAAATTCTTCCGAAATGTTCTTTATCTGGAAAAATTTCATCTTGCATTGGTAAATAAACTCCTGCACTATCTACTAAATAAATAATAGGTAATTTATTTTCAATAGCAATTTCTTGAGCCCTTAAATTTTTTTTACCGGTAATTGGAAACCAAGCTCCTGCCTTAACGGTAGCATCATTAGCAACAACAATACATTGTTTTTTTTGAATATATCCTATTTTAACTACAACTCCACCAGATGGACAACCACCATGTTCTTTATACATTTCATCACCAGCAAAAGAGCCAATTTCTATGGAATTACTATTTTTGTCAAATAGATAATTAATTCGTTCTCTGGCTGTTAATTTTCCTTTTGCTTTGTGTTTTTCTATTTTAGTAACACCACCACCTTTATATACTTTTAAAAGTTTCTTTTTTAATTTGGTAGTTTTCAGTTTATTAAAATCATCGTTTTTATTGAAGTTTAAATCCATTTAAATATCGTATTAAGTCTTGCTAAAGTACAAAATGAATGTTAAATATTTCTAATAATATACCTAGAAAATATATACCTAGGTAAATATAAATTATTTTTTGTATATTTGCTTCATAAATAAAAACAAATAATGATATGACTAAAAAAATTATAACACTAGGAGGAAGTAGTAGTAAAACTTCAATAAATAAAACATTAGCTGAGCACGCAGGTAGTTTAATTAAAGGCGTTGAGCTTACCAAAATAGATTTAAATGACTTTAATTTACCTTTATTTTCCGTAGATGTAGAAAATGAATTTGGCATTAGTGAAGCAGCTAAGAAATTAAATGAACTTATTGAAAAGACGGATGGCTTTGTAATTTCTTTAGCCGAACATAACGGGGCTTATGCTACTGCCTTTAAAAATGCTTTTGATTGGCTTTCTAGAATAAATGGTAAAGTGTGGAGAAATAAACCAATGCTTTTATTAAGTACTTCGCCAGGAGAACGTGGAGGTCAAACAGTACTTGACGTAGCTTTAGGTAGATTTCCATATATGGGAGGTAACATTGTTGGCAGCATGTCCTTTCCTTCGTTCTATGATAATTTTGTTTCAGGTGAAATAGTTAATTCTGAATTAAAATCTAAACTTAACAAGTTAGTAACAAATTTAGAGAAAGCGCTATAAAAATGGGTGATATTTCAAAAGATATAAATTCTAAGTTTCCTAATGAGCGAGTTAAAGCTTTAATTAATATAAAATATACGGCTAATTGGTTGGATACTATTGGAAATACCTTATTAAAACCTTTTCAAATTTCTGTACAGCAATATAATATTTTACGAATTTTAAGAGGAGCAGGTGAACCAATTACGGTGAAAACAGTTAAAGACAGAATGATTCAAAAATCGCCAAATTCTACTCGATTGATGGATAAATTGTGTGATAAAAATTTAATTGAAAGGTCACGCTGTGAAAATGATAGAAGAATTGTTTTTGTTGAAATTACTGAAAATGGATTACAATTATTGAACAATATAAATATGGAAGAATTTGACAATCAAATGAATACAATAAGTGAAAAAGAAGCTAAAATTTTAAATGAAATTCTGGATAAAATTAGATAACTAATAAATTATGGAAATAAAGGTTCATTTAGCAAAAGACAGAGGAAGTGCTGATTATGGTTGGTTGAAGGCAAAATATTCCTTTAGTTTTGCTAACTATTACAATTCAAAATTGGTAAATTTTGGGGCATTACGAGTATTAAACGACGATATTATTCAAGGCGGAATGGGTTTCGGTGAACATCCTCATAACAATATGGAAATAATAACCATTCCATTAAAAGGAAGTTTGAAACATCAAGATTCTATGAGTAATGAATGGATAACCTTACAAACAGGGGAAGTTCAAGTAATGTCTGCAGGAAAAGGGATTCTTCATTCCGAAAGAAATAATGCTTACGATGAAATACTGAATATATTTCAGATTTGGATTATACCTAATAAACAAGAAGTTGAACCAAGATATTATCAAAAAGTATTTGATGCTACCAAAAGAGAAAATAAATTGCAAATACTAGTTTCATCTTCTAATAATCCGGTTGAGGATTCATTAACGATTCATCAAGATGCTAAAATTTCTAGGATTGATTTAACTAACGGTATATCATTTTTATACACTTTAACTACTGAAAAACACGGTGTTTTTATTATGGTTATTTCAGGGAGAATTGCTGTTGAAAATGAAATTTTACAAAAAAAAGATGCAATAACTATTTCTGAAAAATCTAAAGTAGAACTTAAAGCAAAACGGATTTCTCAATTATTAATTATTGAAGTTCCAATGAGTCATTAACTAATAAATAAGTCTTTAATTAGCTATAAGCACACTTTTACAAGTGTGTTTTTTTATGTACTACCATAAAAAATTACGATATTTGCAGTCGATTTAAAATTAATAAACTAAATAACTAGTTAAAATGAATAAAAATACAGTTTTAGGTTACGCGACCTTAATAATGATTGTGGTAGGTTTGGCATTAATAGCATTAGGAGCATTTAGATATGATGATGTAGCAGGTTGGGGATTTGCAGCTGTTGGCATTGGTTTTTTTGCGGTAGCTTGGGTGTTTAATGCACTAAAAGGAAGAGTTTAAATCTATTTTAAATTTACCCAAAACATTATTTGTACTTCAATTTTAACTCTTTTCATTTTTATAACCATTAATAGTTTATCATGGCTGACGATACTAAAGTAATTTTTTCAATGTCTGGGGTAAGTAAAACTTACCAAAGTGCTAACAAGCAAGTTTTAAAAAATATTTATTTAAGTTTTTTCTACGGAGCTAAAATTGGTATTTTAGGTCTAAATGGCTCAGGTAAATCTACCTTGCTCAAAATAATTGCTGGACTAGAAAAAAATTATCAGGGCGATGTTGTTTTCTCTCCGGGGTATTCTGTTGGATTTCTATCTCAAGAACCTCAATTAGATGAAAACAAAACTGTTTTAGATATTGTTAAAGAAGGGGTTTCTGAAATTGTTAGTGTCCTAGATGAATACAATGAGATTAATGATCAATTTGGTTTAGAGGAAGTGTATTCTGATGCAGATAAAATGGATAAACTGATGTCGCGTCAGGCAGAATTACAAGACCAAATAGATGCTTCTAATGCTTGGGAATTAGATACAAAGTTAGAAATAGCTATGGATGCTTTACGAACTCCAGATGGTGATACTCCAATTAAAAATTTATCAGGAGGTGAGCGTAGAAGGGTTGCTTTGTGTAGATTATTATTGCAAGAACCTGACGTTTTATTGCTAGATGAACCAACTAACCATTTAGATGCAGAATCGGTACATTGGTTAGAACACCATTTGCAACAATATAAAGGAACTGTAATTGCAGTAACGCATGATAGATATTTTTTAGATAATGTAGCTGGTTGGATTTTAGAGTTGGATAGAGGTGAAGGTATTCCTTGGAAAGGAAATTATTCTTCATGGTTAACACAAAAAGCGGAACGTTTAGCAAAAGAATCTAAACAAGCGTCAAAACGTCAAAAAACATTAGAACGAGAGTTAGAATGGGTAAAAATGGCTCCAAAAGGAAGACATGCAAAATCAAAAGCTCGTTTAGCAAATTACGATAAACTACTGAGTCAGGATCAAAATAAATTAGATGAAAAATTAGAAATTTATATTCCAAACGGTCCTCGCTTAGGAACTAATGTTATTGAAACCAAAGCTGTTTCAAAAGCTTTCGGAGATAAATTATTATATGAAAATTTAGAATTTAATTTACCTCAAGCAGGTATTGTTGGAGTTATTGGTCCAAATGGAGCAGGAAAAACCACCATTTTTAAAATGATTATGGGAGAAGAAACTCCAGATAAAGGTGAGTTTAAAGTAGGCGATACTGCTAAAATTGCTTATGTAGATCAAAGTCATTCCAATATTGATCCTGAAAAATCTATTTGGCAAAACTTTTCCGATGAGCAAGAATTAATTTTAATGGGAGGTAAACAAGTAAATTCTAGAGCCTATTTAAGTCGTTTTAATTTCTCAGGAAGTGAGCAAAATAAAAAAGTAAATACTTTATCTGGTGGAGAACGTAATCGTTTACATTTAGCAATGACATTACGCGAAGAAGGAAATGTATTGTTACTAGATGAACCAACAAACGATTTGGATGTTAATACATTACGAGCTTTAGAAGAAGGATTGGAAAATTTTGCAGGTTGCGCCGTAGTAATTAGTCACGATAGATGGTTTTTAGATAGAATTTGCACACACATTTTAGCTTTTGAAGGTGATTCTCAAGTGTATTTCTTTGAAGGCTCTTTTTCTGAATATGAAGAAAATAAAAAGAAGCGTTTGGGTGGCGATTTAATTCCTAAACGAATAAAATACAAAAAACTAATTCGTTAACTTTTTTAAGGCAGTATCTCATAAAGTGTGTAAGTTTCAAAAAACTCAGGATTGAATTCAATCCTGAGTTTTTTAATTTTATTAATTTTAAATTTTATACACTTATGAAACCAGAAGACTTATTAAACGATGAT
>Ga0209633_10000096_pt1 | contig 101961 bp, 104 predicted proteins | sample Cruoilmetagenom1_FD_187290 | JGI IMG/M metagenome (GOLD analysis project Ga0209633, IMG submission 187290) | Oil polluted marine microbial communities from Coal Oil Point, Santa Barbara, California, USA - Sample 1 (SPAdes) (version 2) | ecosystem: Environmental > Aquatic > Marine > Oil seeps ... | reverse complement strand
GAGTTTTGTTTTAGAATCAATCGTTCTCAAAGCAAATCAACAATATTCAATAACTTAATAGCCAAGATGGTCATCGCTGAGCCTATCTATCAAAAACAAATTATTAGTAATTAGCTACTGACCTCTATTCTTTTATATCATCTTTTTCATAATCTGTAGCATAAACGATAGTTTCTATCTGTCTATGGCTTACATCAGCAGGAATCGACAATACAGGACAAGATGATTTTTCAATGAGATGCCTGGTAGTGTTTCCCATAATAAATTCTTTGAATGCACTTCCCCCTTTCATTCCAGTAACCAGCATAAAAGCATTTAATTCTTTAGCTTTTGAAATAATTCCATTTACCACAGACTTATCTTCAATGGCCTCTATTCGTACATCCATTTTATCCAATCCATTGCCTAAGTGTTTTGTACAAAATTCCTTAAGTCTAGCATTGTGTTTTTTAAAAGCATTTTTTTCAAATTGTGGGACAGGCTCTTTAACTTCCGTATCTAATGTAGTTGGATAATCAAATACATGGATTACCAATAAACTGGCATCCATTTTTTTACTCAATGAATATGCATATTTCAATGCTGCTACTGAATTCTCTGAATAATCTGTAGCATGTATTATCGCTTTCACCTTATTTTCTTTTATTTATTATAGTCCAAATTTATAAACTCAAATGACAAAATCAAATGATCTAAATCATTCCAATAATATATTTTTCGTGAGGTAGATCATTTCATCCGCACTCTACCTTTAATATATTTACATTAAAAATTATATCATCATGAAACATATATATGAAAATCATCTTCTTTGGGTCTATAGGGCAATGAAAACCTCTAGATATTTTGAAGAGAAAATGGAAAAAGTTTATCTGGAAGGCAAACAACCGGTATTTAATATAGGTGCGGGTCCAGTACCCGGAGAAATGCATCTATCGAATGGGCAGGAACCTGCCGCTGCATCAATGATTGTACATCTTACAAAAAATGATACCGTGACTGCAACACATCGGCCACACCATCAAGCCATTGCAAAAGGTGTAGATCTTAAAAAGATGACTGCTGAAATTTATGGAAAAAAAACAGGGCTAGGCAAAGGTAAAGGCGGACACATGCATTTATTTGATCCGAAAGTAAAATTTTCTTGCGGAGGTATTGTAGGCGGAGGTATTCCACATGCCGTGGGAGCAGCCTTAGCCAACAAAAAAAGAGGAACGGACTGGGTAGCTGTTTCTTTTATCGGTGAAGGAGCTGCTAATACTGGTGCATTTCATGAATCTATGAATCTTGCGGCACTTTGGAATCTTCCATTCATTTTGGTTGTTGAGAATAATTCGTGGGGGATTTCTGTTTCCATGAAAAATTCTACCAGCGTATCTTCTAACGATATTAGAGCCAAAGCTTATGGTATTAATGGCTATTTAGTAAAGGACAACGACCCATTAGAAATGTATCGAATTAGTAAAGAAGCTGTAGAAAGAGCCAGAGAAGGAAAAGGACCGTCAATTATTGAAATTGAAACCTATAGATATTTAGGACATTTTCAAGGTGACCCAGAGCTTTATCGACCTAAAGAAGAAGTACCTATTCTGAGGGAAAAAGATCCTATAGAGCGTCTAAAAAATCATCTATTAAGAGAAAATATTATTACAGATGATAAAATTAAGAATCTTGAAGACAAAATTTTCAATGAAGTAGACAACGCTTATGATTTTGCCATTCACAGTGAATACCCAGAACCTGAAGAAGCATTAGAAGATGTATTCTGCTAGTATCTACAAATTATAACAAAACTTAAAAACCATTTGAAATGGAAACAATAAAAGAAAAAAGAAAAAAGCTTACCGGAAGCAAAGCTATGATACAAGCACTAGAGCAAGAAATGAATAGGGATAGCAACATATTTATAATGGGAGAGGATATCGGTAAATATGGAGGCATATTTGGTTCTACTACCGGACTATATGACAAATTTGGCTCAGATAGAATAATGGACACTCCTATCTCTGAAACAGGATTTATTGGGGCATCTGTAGGTGCTGCTGCTGAGGGGTTAAGACCTGTGGTAGAATTAATGTTCGCTGATTTTCATGGTGTCGTGATGGATCAAATTTACAACCACATTGCTAAGATTCATTATATGAGTGGTGGTAATGTTAAATTACCTATCGTATTAATGACCGCCGTAGGTGGAGGTTATAGTGATGCGGCACAACATTCTCAAACTTTATATGCAAGTTTTGGTCATTTGCCAGGACTTAAAGTTGTAGCTCCCACATTTCCTCATGATATAAAAGGAATGCTAATTACTGCGATTAGAGATGATAATCCGGTTATCTTCATGTTCCATAAAACATTACAAGGATTGGGTTGGATGGATCAGATTGATGCTTCTCTAGGGCCTGTACCTGAAGAGGCCTATACGATTCCATTAGATAAAGCCAACATAGTACGAGAAGGAAAAGATGTTACCATTGTAGGAGTTCAAATGATGACAGTTGAAGCTTTAAAAGCAGCTGAAAAATTAGCTGAACAAGGTATTGATGCCGAAGTAATTGATTTGCGTTCCATAAAGCCTATTGATAAGGAAACAATATTAACATCTATTGCAAAAACGAATCGCTTGGTAGTAGTAGATGAGGATTATTATTCCTACGGAATAACGGCAGAAATAAGTGCAATTGTTGCATCTGAAGGTTTTAAAGATCTAAAGGCTCCTATAGTTCGTTTAGCAATCCCTGATGTTCCTATACCTTATAGCCGTGTAATGGAAAAATTTGTGATTCCAAATGCAGATAACATCATTGATTCCGTAAAAAAATTAGTTAAAATATAGTAGAATACTATGTCTGAACTTAAAGAAATCGTACTTCCTAAAGAATTAGGAGTTGATAGAGAAAGCTCCATTGTACTTTGGTATAAAGAGCCTGGAGAATTCTTTGAAAAAGGAGAAACATTAGTTGAGGTGCAGACCGAAAAAGTAGCCTTTGAAGTGCCTGCACCTTTTTCTGGCGTTCTTTCTGAAATAAAAGTAAAAAGAGGAGAAAGTGCAATTACCGGTCAAGTTATTGCAACTGCCAATTAGTTAGTAATATAATATAAAAACACATACAAATGACTGAATTTAGAAACAGGCCCAATGATAATTATATTCATGAAGCCGATTGGCAAAAACTATATATACTTACAGAACATTGGAAATCAGACCTTTTGTTTTACAAAGATGATTTAAAGTTTTTAGATCATCTTATTGATAAATATTTTATTTGGATTTCAAAAAAAGAGAATATTGATCTTGTAAGAGACATCGAACTTAACTTACTTCAAATATATAAACAGGGTAATTCTTTATTAAAAAGGGTAAATAAACATTTACATCATTTGGCAGAATTGATCAATGATCCTTTTAAATACGATTCTCATCAATTTAGAACAGAACATGAAAAACTAGAAGATAGTATTGCAGATTTTATTAAATCCTTCCGAAAAAATAGGAAGGATGTTTTTGCCATCACCGAATACATAATTGATAATGAAGAATTTGTCCAACAGTTAAATAGTAAATAGAGATAATTCAATTGCCATACAATTACTCTTTTTATTGAATATAATCTACAATATGGTGTAATACTAATTTTTAAGAATTATGAATTCATTAATTAAGTTATTTAAAGAAATTAACCAAATGATTACTGACTTAGATCAAGGTTAATACTGACTTAGATCATTGTAAAATCAATATATGGCATGTATATTTGTTCTATTAAACATTAAAAGTTCTTTGATTCAATTATTTCAAAATAGCTTCAAAAAAATAGGTCTTCGTTTGTTGCAAAATGGGTGTAGATCATGGAGGTTTTAAGATGTTGTTTAACTGATAGTGGTTTTAGTATGATTTTAGCAATAAGGCAATATGAAAAATTATTTGAATTTATATAGCAAATTAAGGTCTTCAGGAAACAGGAAGCTTCGGCTTCCTGTTTCTATTATCAACATAATTGCTATGAAAAATGTGGATAGACCAATACTTGAAAAAGTAACGGTCTAAATGTTGAGTTTAATACTATGGTTTAATCAGGTTAGTTTTCGGTGTTAATACCATTGAGACTATTTTAAAGTTAAACTATAATATCAATCTCTTCAAACAGAAACAGGGAAGCTAAATGCTTCCCTGTTTCTGTTTTAACAATTCTGATAAATTATCTTTTATAAATATTAATTTTCTTAAAACCGTTAAACTTCAAAATATAGAAACTAAATTATCTCATAGAAAATTGAATAACGTTGAGCAAAATATATAATATACAAGTTCTTTTTAAATCAATTTTTTTTGTTCTTTTTTTTCTCATTTCTTTCTTAACAATTTTAAAAATTTGCTTTTTAATTTCTTTAATAATAACCTCTAAAACAATAATAAATAGTTACAATAATTATCCGCATTATTACCTAAAATGCTTATCTTTGTATTATGAAATTTTATGACTTTTATAAACGTTTTCCTAATGAGTCAGTCTGCGTATTAATTTTAAAAAGTATTAAAGAGCAAGAGGGTATTGTTTGTAAAAAATGTAAAAACGTTGAGCACTACTGGAAAAAAGATAAAAATAGCTTTGAGTGTAAACGATGTAATTTTAGAACATCTCTTAAAAGTGGTACAATAATGGAAAACAGTAATTTACCATTAAAATATTGGTTGTCATCTATCATGTTTTTCAATATCATGGAAAAAAATATTTCGGCACTTAAACTTCAAAAGGAATTTGGACACAAACGCTATGAACCAATTTGGTTAATGCTAAAGAAAATAAGAAATATTTCGGAAGCTGATTATTTTATATATAAGATATCAGATTATATAGCTTTCGATAAAAATTCATTTGATTAAAAAAAAATAAAAATTTCATGTGATATTTAAACTGAATATTAATAATAAAATGGAACAATTTAGTTTAATCGAAAAACAAGAATCACTAGATGTTCTAAATTATCAGATCAGAGCCTGTGAAAGGTGCAAGTTGTCTACCAGCCGAAAACATGCACTTACGGGTGAAGGAAATATAAATGCCCGTATCATGTTTATTGCACTCTCACCGGGAGCAAAAGAAGATATTCAAAATAAAATGTTTGTTGGTCCATCAGGTCTGGTTTTTAATAAATTATTAGTTGCAGCCGGAATTGATAGGAAGTTGGTTTTTATGACCAATTTAATTAAATGCCACTTACCAAAGAACCGAAAGCCTAAAATGAATGAAATTGAAGCTTGTGGTTATTTTTTAAATCAAGAAATTGCAATTATACAACCAGAGGTAATAGTACCCTTAGGTTACTATGCAACAAGAACAATTTTATCAAAATATGACAATAATCCCTTTGCGAAAGGAATAAGTTTTAAAGATATTAACGGACAACTATTAACTTTAAATGGAATAAAAGTATTTCCGTTAACACATCCCGCCGCACTCCTTTATAACCCCTCTTTTGAAACAGATACTATAGAAAAGTATAAAAAATTAAAAGTATTCTTAAAACTCGAATAAACTATTAAAATAAAATGGAAACGTTAAAAACTAATATCGATTGGTTAGATAAATTAATTCCTAAAGGATTACCAATAAAATCAACAACTATTATTACTGGGCCGGGAGGATCAGGAAAACCGCTTATAGGTGAAACATTTGTTTCATCGTGGCTAAAAAATGGTGGAAGTGTTATTTTTATGTCGTTGCAATACCCAAATACGGAGTTTGTTACTGAAAGCATCAAACAAGTTACCGGACTGGATCTTCAAAAATATAAAGAAAAAACAATTTTTCTACAGCTTGATACTGAGATATCAGATTACAAAGAAGTAAATGAGCAACTAATTCATGCCAATCTTGTGAAACCCGATATTTGGGAAAAGGTTTTAAATATTGCTGCGGAAAAACTACCTGATGAAGGACCCGGAATTTTAATATTCTGCTCAGCATTAAATCTTTTGCTGTTTTCTCCCACTTATGGCGATGCAATTTTTGATAAAATAAAAGAGGCTATTGTAACAAATTCAGATAAAACATTTATAATTTCTGTGAGTACATCCGCAAAGGTTAATGAAATTAAACAATTGGAAGAAATGGCCGATAATCTGATCCTATCTACCAGTAAGAAAAAACCTTTCCGGCTATACATGAAAATTATCAGAATGAAAGGAGTTGATTTTAGTTCGGATGAGATGCAAGTACCTATCTCTCCAGAAACATTAATGCACATGAAAGGAATGGCCAATCATAGCAAAGTAAAGGTTATACCAGCCATTTTAAAGATATAATTTTAATTAGAAAATAACTCAGATGACAAAATTAAGAAGAAACAGCGGAACCGGTAAGGGTAAAGGTTTTGGTAAAGGCGGTGGCCAAGGAAGAAATAGAGGTGGCGGTTATGGTGTTGGTGGTTTTTGTGTATGTGCTAAATGTGGGGCTAAAGTGCAACATGAACAAGGGGTTAAATGCACCAGTACAAAATGCCCTGAGTGTCAGCATACAATGGTCAGAGAGGAGTTACTAAATGAGAAACACTAAAGGTTAAACACTTTTATTTTACTTAATTTTAAACTGTTAGTTTGTTTTTTAAAGTAAGGAGAATTATGTTGTTACTATAAATTAATTTAACATAAAAGCATAATGAAATTAAATCATATAGGGTTGAATATCCAAAGCGAAGAGGAAATAGTAGATTTTTATAAAAATATACTTGGGTTTCAGTTTGAGTTTCAATTTGATTTACCTAATGAATTAGGAGATAATATTTTTGGTGTAAACAAAAAAATAAAAGTTTTTTTATATAAAAGAGAAGGTATTCTTCTTGAATTGTTTGTTCATCCTTTAAATCCAATCAAAGGTTTTTCTCATTTTTGTTTTGAACTGATAGACCGTGAAAATATTGCTGCAAAATGTGAGGAAAACGGATATAATGTGATAAGAATTAAACGCAATGATAAGGCTGACATCTTGTTTATTAAAGATAAAGCCGGAAATATTTTTGAATTAAAAATGGAGAATAATGAAAACGTATCTTGATTGTATTCCATGTTTCATGCAACAAGCTTTGCGTGCAGGGAGAATGGTTACTTCCGATGAAAAAAAATTAAAAGAAATTCTAGATAGAACAGGAGAAATGGTAAAAACTATCTCGATGCAAGCTACTCCTGCAGAAACCGGAACCATGGTATATCAGATTGTAAGTGAAGTTACAGGTGTTGCTGACCCATATAAATCTATAAAGCAACAACATATCAAAGAAACAGCATCTATTTATCCTGAATTAGAAAAAATAGTTGCAAATTCAGACGACAGACTTCTTACTGCTATAAGAATTGCTATTGCCGGAAATATTATTGATTTAGGAGTTCTTAAAGAATTTGATATTGTAACGGATGTGAAAAATATTCTGGAACAAGAGTTTGCTATTTTAGACTATGATGCTTTTAAGAAACAATTGAAAGAAACTAAAAGTATCCTTTATATTGGTGATAATGCCGGAGAATCGGTTTTTGATAAAATACTTATCAAAGAATTAAAAAAACCTGTAAAATTTGTCGTTCGTTCTATTCCCATAATAAATGATGTTACCTATGAAGATGCTATGGCTTCGGGATTAAATGAAGTTTCTGAATTAGTTGATTCAGGATGTAAATCTCCGGGTATTATTCTCAATCAAGCCACACCTGAATTTTTAGAACTATTCAACTCATCCGGACTTGTAATAAGCAAAGGACAAGGAAACTTTGAAGGTTTATCTGATTGCAACCGACAAGTATTTTTTCTGTTAAAAGCAAAATGTCACATTATCTCAAATCATCTTGGCGTAAAAGAGGGATCTATAATTCTTAAAGAGCATACATATTAATACATTAATGAAAAAATAATATTATGATGAAATCAAAAAAAATAGGAATAATCATTTGTGACCGATATCGGAATTGTGCTGGAGGTAAGTGTTTTCGTGCCATGAAAAATCATGAAGGAGCTTTTAGTATTTATGACAATGATACAAATTTGGAATTAGTAGGTTATACAACTTGTGGTGGTTGTCCGGGTGGAAATATTGAACATGCACCAGAAGAAATGAAAAAAAATGGTGTGGAGGTAATTCATTTGGCTACAGGATTTGTTGTTGGCTATCCTCCATGTCCTTACATTGATCATTTCAAACAATTCATAGAAGAAAAATATAAAATAAGAGTTGTTATTGGCACACATCCCATTCCTCAAAAGTATTTCTCAATGCACACAAAATTAAAAACCTGGAATACTTCTGAATGGCAAAATAGAATTAAAGAAACACTTAGTGATGAAAAAACCCGCTTAGCATACGACTAATATTTTAATCCTATCGATAGCTATAACCTTTGTATTTGTCTATTATAAGCAAATAAAATATGATGTATTTAAAATTTTAATATATGTATAAACATCTTTTTGGTCCGGTACCATCACGTAGATTAGGAATATCCTTAGGAATCGACTTAATTCCTAAAAAAGTTTGTTCACTTAACTGTGTATATTGTGAAGTTGGCAGAACAACAAATCTTACAACTGACAGAGATGAAGTAATTGATGAGTTAAAACAATTTATGAGTAACAAGCCAAAAATTGATTATATCACTTTTTCTGGCTCAGGAGAACCTACACTAAACAGTAGAATTGGCAATGTTTTAAAGTATATCAAAGAAAAATATCCTAAGATAAAAACAGCCATATTAACAAACGGAACATTACTATATGATAAACAACTACGGGAAGAATTGATGGGTGCTGATATAATTTTACCATCATTAGATGCTGCAAGCAGAGATGTGTTTAGAAAAATAGATAGACCCAATAAAAAATTGAATATTGAAACATATATACAAGGATTAGTCGATTTAAGAAAAGACTATAAAGGTAAAATTTGGCTTGAAGTCTTTCTGTTAAAAGGATACAACGATACTAAAGAAGAATTAAAATTATTAAAAGAAGCCATTCTTAAAATTCAACCTGATTTAGTTCAATTAAACACCTTGGATCGTCCCGGAACAAAACATGATTTAATTCCTTTGACAAAAGAGAAAATGCAGGCAATTATTGATTTTTGGAAGTTGCCAAATGTTGAAATTATCGCTTCTCCTGTTGAACGATCAAGCATTGAATCATATAGCGGAGATATTGAAACAGCTATCATAGAAACTATTGCACGCCGCCCTTGTACTCTTGATGATTTACACAATTTTTTAGGAATACATATAAATGAAATAAATAAGTACTTAGGAAAATTGGAAGCTAATAATAAAATCAAAACAGTCAATCTTGAAAGAGGTGTATTTTACGAATTGAAACATAAATAAATTAACTTCAAAATTAACAATATAAAATACGCATGATAAAATTTATCACATATAGTGATAATGATTAGAGGGTTAAATACAACTAACCAAAATGTGAAGAAAAGGAGATAATCCTAAAATAAGGCAATGAATTTTAACCTAATGTAAGTTTTATAATATTATGGAAACGGCTTTTAATATATTTCTACATACCATCATGATTACCGGCTTTATTTTTATCATGATGTTAGTTATTGAATATATAAATGTGCAATCAAAAGGTTTATGGCAGAAATACCTTACCGGATCTAAATGGCAAACCTATCTTATTGCCGGAGCTTTGGGAGCAATTCCGGGTTGTCTTGGTGCCTTTACGATGGTTACTATGTTTTCACACAAATTGGTTTCTTTTGGTGCTCTGATTACAACAATGATTGCTACTAGTGGTGATGAGGCTTTTGTAATGTTTGCAATGTTTCCTGAGAAAGCTCTGTTACTCACTGTAATTATTCTTGTTGTTGGTATTTTAGCTGGTTATATAACAGATTTGTTTTATAAACCTGAAAAAGTACTAGATCATATTTCCTCCCATAAACTTCCCCTACACGACGAAAAGGATTGTAATTGCTTTGAAAAAAATAATATTTGGTCAAATCTATTAAATCCCAGTTTGTACCGTCTTACTGTAGCTATTATCATTTTATCTCTTATAACAGGTATCTTAAGCGGGTTGTTAGCTGGAAATTTACAGATATTCTTGAAAATTTCATTGTTACTCGCCTTTTTCTTTTCACTTTTTATCGTATTGACCGTTCCAAATCATTTTATGGAGAAACATATCTGGGAACATATTGTTAAAATACACCTTCCCAAAATTTTCTTATGGATATTCGGAACGCTTTTATTTACGCATTTTTTAATGAATTATATTGATGTTGAGACGTGGATTTCAAGCAATATGTATGTTGTGTTACTTATAGCTATTCTTATTGGTATAATTCCCGAATCGGGTCCACATCTCATTTTTGTCACCCTTTTTGCACAAGGTAGTATCCCATTTAGTATTTTATTGGCAAGTTCAATATCACAAGACGGACATGGAATGTTACCCATGCTTGCAGAATCCAGAAGGGGTTTCTTAATTGTAAAAATTGTAAATATGATTTATGCAGCTATTGTAGGATTTTCAACTTTTCTATTGGGGTTTTAATTTATAAATAACAGAAATGATGAAATAAATATCGTAAAATAATTTTCAACATAGAAAGCATTACTTTTAAAATATACATGCTTAACTGCAAACAAGTACATTTTTTAAAAACAAATAACAAACATTATGAAAACAAGACAAGATATTATCAATGCTATTTCAAAAGTACAACATCCGGCAATTGCCTATTCATTACTAGACCTTGGAATTGTAAAAGATGTGGAATTTAATAATAATAAAGCCATTATTACATTTGCTTTTCCTTTTCCAAATATTCCAATAGCAGAGCGATTGGTAAATTCAATTTATAATCCAATTAATTTACTTGGAGTCGATTTTGGATATGTAATAGTTGTGATGAACGAAGAAGAGAAAGCTAAATTTATGCAAATGGAAGTAGATGGATGGAAAAAATAATATAAAAAATTATAGGTAAACAGTTCCAAAAAATGAGAATATTCATTTGGATTTTAATGATTTTTGGAGGAGGTCTTTTAGGATACTATCTTGATTCCATTCTATTTCAGAATATTCGCACAAATCATATTTTTCATATTTTCAGCTTTTTTACTGGGATATTTATATTGTTTTTAATGGTGAAAATAAGTAAAAATACTGGAAGAACACTTGCTAAATATGGACGAAAAGGAAAATTAGAACGGTTACAAACAAATGTTCTTGTTAATCAAGGCGTCTATAAATATATGAGACATCCTATGCATCTCGGACTATTTCTATTCCCTCTTGGAGTTGCTTTTTTAATTGCTTCCCCTTCGTTTATTCTGATCATGGCTCCTATTGAAATTATTTTTATGCTTATTATGATAAAACTATATGAAGAACCGGAAGCAATTAAAAAATTCGGAAATGAATATGTCAAATATATGAAGCAAACACCAATGTTTTGTTTTAAAATTAACTGTTTGAAAAAATTATTAAAAGACATTCCAAAAAATAATGCTGAAAAATAAAATCATAATATTAACCGGAGCAACAGATGGTATTGGTAAACAAACTGCCTTTATGTTCGCCCAAAACGGAGCAAATTTAATATTACACAAAAAGTATAATGAAAAAGGAAATCAAATCAAAGATGATATTATAGTTTAATAACCCGTTGTGCATTTTGAGTTAAAATAGTTTCCTAAATGTCAGTTCGAGTGATTTTTTTATTAAAAAATCGTATCGAGAACTAATTTAATAGCTAAAATTCTTATTCTCGATACAAATTTTACTCATTTTAATCATAAAATTTACTAGAATTGACAGAATTTATCAAAATGTACAACGGGTTTTAATTGGTTAATTCTATAACGCTTACGTTCTTTTTAAATCAATTTTTTTTGCTCTTTTTTTCTCATTATTTTCTCCACAATTTTAAAAATTTGCTTTTTAATTTCTTTATTTTTTCTAAGGTATTTATCTATTTTTCTTTCAAATTTTTCATGAGTCTGTAAATAATTTTTGTTATTTGTAACACTTTTAGTTTCAATTAATTCGGACAATATTCTTTCGTGATCTCTAATTAGTTTATAAAGAGAAATCCCTGCTTCTTTTTCATCAGATATCTTTACTATTAGCTCTTTAGTTTTAGTAAGAAGGCCGGAGTCTAAAAAATCTATATAATTAGAACTTAATAAATGATTAAAAAAACGTATTTCGTCCTTTACAAAATCTATTTCGGATAGCCAAAATATAGAATCACTATGTAACTCTTCTACATCTTTTAATCTACCATACCAGTCTTTTTTAATTTTGGTTTTCATGTGTTTAAAAATTTGTAATTATTAAATGAAAAAGCAGGAAGCAATACCTTGCTTCCTGCTTTTTGAATATTAACTTATTTCGATTACTTTTTTTGGCAATACTTTAGCTTCTTCTTTTTTTAAGAGGTTAAACTTTAATATACCATCTTTGTAAGTAGCTTTAATTTTTTTATCAAGATTAATGTTTTCAGGCAATCTCAATGATCTTTTAAATGAATTATAACTAAATTCTTTACGTAAATAACCTTCTTCCTTTTCTTCTTCTTCTGAACTTTTTTCAGCAGAAATATGAAGTCCGGCATCATCTATTGATACATCAAAATCATTTTTTGTAAATCCTGGAGCAGCAAGCTCAATTTCAAAGTCATTATTACTTTCTTTCACGTTCATTGCAGGCATTAAACTATCCTTTGCAAAGAAATCGTCATTAAAAAAATCGTCAGCATTCAAAAAATTTGTTAAAGCTGAAGTGTTCCATGGGAACCGGAATGGGTCATTAAATTTAATAAGTGCCATAATATTTAATTTTAGAATTAATAAATAATTTATTTATGTACAAAATTAAATGTAAAACATGGGAACTGAAATGACCCAGGTCATTTCAAATTAAAATGTTAATCTTTAACTTTATATAAGCAAAATATAGAGTAGTTATTATATAACGTTAATTTCTAAATTATGTTAACAATTGAATTATATAAGTTAAAGCAAGAAAATAATTTTGATGAATTTTATAAAAAAATTTCATCATTTATTCCAGACCTGAAAAATTTTGCTCAAACAAAATTAAAAATTGCTGAAAATCAAGATCTAATTGATAAGGATTTTTATGATGTAAATGGCCTTTTAGATGAAGTATATATGGAAGTTTTTAAAGATTTTTCAAATGAAATAGATGAAATACAATTGCGAAAAATCCTTTTTATCAAAACTATTCAAAAAATAAATAAAAAAGTAAAAATAGAAGAGCAATTTACAAACACTATTAATATTGAGGATATTGTGAAAGAAGAATTAGAATTATTGAATGAAGATTATACTGTGGATGCCGGTGGAGATTTTATACTTGATGAAGAGCTTGATGATATTTCATATAAACAAAAAGGTTTTAAGCCTACCCATTTTATTTTAGATGATTCTTTAGAAAGGCAAATGGCTGAAAAATTGAGCTTAAATTATGAAACCATAATTTCAGCTCAAGAAAGAAATTTATTTGGAAACTTATTTTATTCAATACCACCAACAAGTAAAACTATTATCGAATTGTATGTATTTGGTGGTCTAAGTATATCTGAAGTTTCGGAAATATTATTAATCGATGAAGAAAAAGTTACAAAAATTATCGCTAAAGTAACTGATAGATTTAATTTACTATAAAAGTTATATTCTTAATATCTTAAAGAAGCGATTGTAAAATTAGAATTCTATGAATTAAAAACAACACCATGGGAGAAATAGCAACATCAGACTGGCAGGTTACTTTATTTTACAACCCCAATTCTATAATAGCGAAGAAAACATTAGCCTATACAAAAGCTGAAGGTTTTCCGATTAGGGAAGTAGATATATTAAAAACTCCTTTTACGGGAACTCAGTTAGAAGAACTTGCCGATCGTCTTAACTTAAAAATAGGCGAATTGGTAAATAAAAATCATCCTGATTTCGAAAAGCATTTTGGACATCCTAATCTTTCTGAAAGGGACTGGATAAAAATATTAAAAAAAAATCCGGAGTTATTGAAAGAGCCAATTGCTATTAGAGGAGATATAACAATTTTAGTGAAAACCCCTAGTGATATCATTAAATTGTAAATTAAAGTAGTCTAATTTTAATATTCATTTTTCATGTAAATAATCTTATAATACTATACTCAATTCAAACAGTCATGAAAACATTATCTAACTATAAAAAACTTAATATTCCAGTATTTGGAGTACATTTAAAAGGACGTTTAAGAATAGCTGAAGATCAAAAAGGATTAATCATCTTTTCCCACGGAAGTGGAAGTAGTAGATTGAGCAGTAGAAATAATTATGTGGCAGAATTCCTTCAAAATGAAGGATTCTCTTCATTACTTTTTGATTTATTAACCGAGGTAGAAGATTTAAATTATCAAACTCGATTTGATATAAAACTACTCACGCAACGTCTCGTAGGTGTTACCGAATGGATGTTGACATATGAAGAGATACCAGATGTGCCCATTGGCTATTTTGGAGCAAGTACAGGTGCTGCTTCTGCCCTGTTTGCAGCCGCACAATTAGAAAATGAGATTAAGGTTGTAGTTTCTAGAGGAGGAAGACCGGATCTCGCAATGCCTGTTTTAGATAAAGTAAAAGCTCCTACTCTTTTAATAGTGGGTGGTAATGACGATGTTGTTATTGAGTTAAATAAAAAAGCTTATGCCAAACTTGGAGGTATCAAGAAAATAGAAATTGTTGATGGTGCTACACATTTATTCTCTGAACCCGGAAAGTTAGAAGAGGTGGCTAGATTAACTTCACATTGGTTTAATAATTACTTAAAAAATTGATAGAATGATTTTTAAAGATAGGAATGAGGCAGGTTATCTGCTTGCCGACAAATTAGAAAAATACAAAAAAACAGATGCAGTGATTTTGGCAATACCAAGAGGAGGAGTACCCATAGCTTATATAATTGCCCAAACATTGAACTTACCATTAGAAGTAGTGCTTTCTAAAAAAATTGGCCATCCTTTTCATAAGGAATATGCTATTGGTGCGGTAACCTTAAAAAGTAGAATTTTAAGTGATGCTGCCATAGATGTATCAGCAGCATATATTGAAGAACAAACTAAAAGAATTAGAGACTTGCTTCAAAAGCGATATGAGGAATATTACGGTGATAAAAAACCACTACAGCTTAAAGATAAAACTTTAATTATCGTAGATGATGGTATAGCAACAGGAAATACTATTCAGTCAACAATTAAAATGCTACATGATGAAAAACCAGAAAAAATTGTAGTGGCCATACCGGTAGCACCCTCAAGTGCAATAAAAAAATTACAAGGTTCTCCTTTTATTGATGAAATAATTTGTCTTTCTACCCCATTAAACTTTCAAGCAGTAGGTCAGTTTTATGAAAATTTTAATCAAGTAGACGATATAGAAGTTAATAAATTATTAAAAAAGACAAGTAAAATATCTAACAATAATTGATTGTTTGGATTTTAATCTTCTACTCATCTATTAAACCAAATGGATGGCTTTCTAAAAGTTTAGGATGTACACTTTTAGAATTAATAGGTGTTACAGCTTTTGATTCATTAAACCAAATGTATTCATCAAATTGAGAAGGCAGAACAGCATGAAAATAATGGCTCATACGTTCTGTTTGGGGTCTATACATTACCCCTATAGCACGTTCTAATTTTGGAGTACTTAATAATTCTCTTAGTTTTTTACCTGAATCCCTTTCTCGTAATGGAAGGGTAAAATTGACTATTTTGCTTTGATGGCACAGGTTTTCATAACTATTTACTAGAGAATTATTGACATCCATCACTTCCATTTTACCTCCCCAATTATGTGCAGCAGCAACGGTACCCGTATGTGTGCCAAAACCAATATTGTATGATTTATCTCCATAATGTTCTTTGCATAAATGTCCTATATTAATTTCTCCTCTTGAATACATTTCTGTGGCTAAGGCATTACCAATATGAGAATTGTGTGCCCATACAATTGTTTTAGAATCAGAACCAAAATAAGATAATAGAGATTTTAAAGTGTGAAACATATGAAAGTCTCGTAAATTCCATGATTCTGCACTTCCGTAATACATTGCTTTATAGTAACGCTCGGCATCAATTACAACATTGGCATTTTGATAGGCATAAAAATATTCAGGTGAATGATTTAATTTATTTTTATTTTTAAGCAAATCAACCAACATTTTTAACACCTCTTTTTCACAACTTTCCAATTGTTTGCTTACTACCATTTTACCATATATTGCAGGATCTGACATAAATGGTGTAATACAAGCATATCGTGTTTTTGCTAAATTTGCTAAATCTACATCAATGTTTTCTAAATAATCGATTACTAATTCTATAGAATTTTCTAATCCATATAGGTCTAATCCATAAAATCCAGTTTTATTTTGATGTAATACATTATATTCTTTTAACCATGTTACAAAATTGAGTACTTCTTTATTTTTCCACATCCATTGCGGAAAACGGGTAAACGGCATCCAATCTTTTTCGGTATATTGGTTTCGCACATAACTGTTTATTTGTTCTGCATCAGACCAATCTGCTTCTGCACAAACAAAATTAAATCCTTTCTTTTCTATTAAAGCTTTCGTGATTTCTTGACGGGTTAAATAAAATTCTGAAGTACCATGTGATGCTTCACCAAGTAAAACTACTTGGGCATCACCAATTCTATCTAAAAGTTTATCAATTGGATATTCTTTAATAGTAGTAAAGGCAATAGCTTTAACTTTAATCTCATCAACAATTTCTTTTTCAGGAATATCTTTTGATCCTATTTCTGGTAATATTTTTGGATTGGGTATAAAAAAATTATCTCTTGATTTTTCTACTTTATATTCAGTTTCAGAAACTCTTTGTATAATTTCAAATATGATGTGAGCCCAATCTGGACCAATGGGAGCTAATAGTTTTCCTCCTACCCTTAGTTGTTCCTTTAAATTAAGCGGAACTTCTTCAAATTCTGAAATTATTAAAATTGCATCAAATGGTGCTTTTTCTTTCCAACCCAATTTTTCATTGCTGCTTGTAATGAAAACATTTGTAATATTTTCACCTTTTAATACCTCAAGAGCCCATTTTGCATATACTTCATTAGCATCTACAGCATATACTTCCTTATAAATTTTAGAGAGAATCACCAAAATATAAACTGAATCAAGGCCAATTGCTAAAATTTTTTCATTCTCTTCAATTTTTAGCTGCTCAAGCATTTTTGCAATCACAACAACCCTTGGTTCTATCTTCTCAAATTTATCTTCGATATCCTTTTGCAGATAATCGTAAGGATATTGTTCTTTTGATAAAAAAAATGCTGTTGGAATATCTTGAAAAGCTTTAAGCAATAGAGGGCTTTTTATGCCTTTATTCTTTAATTGAGATATTATATTAAGATTTTTCATAACTATATATTGAGAAATAAATTTAATGCAGAACTCTTATTTTTAAAATGATCTAGATCATTTTAAAAGTTAATTATTTTATAGAATTTAGTTTGGAAATAAATCCAAAGCTAATGGATGAAAATAGGATAAAAATAGTAAATGCCAGAGTAATCATTAAAAACTAGAAGATGAATAAAGTAGAAGAAATACCCATCGTTTGGAAAATAGAAGGTTATGAGCTATCAATATCCCATCCTAATAAAATATATTGGCCCAAAGAGAAATATACCAAATTGAATTTGTTGCAATATTATAAAAGTATGGCTCCTGCCCTATTGCCCTATTTAAAGAACAGACCGGTTACGTTGCATTATTTTCCAAGAGGTATAGAAGGGTTTTCATTTTATAAAAGAAACTTTGACAATGCAGAGGAAAAAGAAAAATTATTTCATACCGTGCCCTATGAAGAAATTAGTCAAGATAAAGTAATTGAAGTTCCTTTAATTGATTCTACTGCTGGATTGTTGTGGATGGCTTCTAAAGGTGGTATTGAATTTCATTTATGGTCATCGAAAATGCCTAACTATACTTGTCCTGATATTGCCATATTTGATTTAGATGTAAGTAAAAACCGTCCTTTTAAAGATGTTTTACAAGCTGCATTGTATTTAAATGAATTACTCAGTTCTATAAATTTAAAATCATATCCGAAAACTTCGGGTGGCACAGGACTGCATGTTTATATACCAATAATTGCAGAATATTCGTTTAAGCAAGTAAAAGAATGGGTAAAAGGCATTAGTGATCAACTAGCAAACAAATATCCTGATTTAATTACAACACAAAAACATGGTGGTAAAACACATGTCAGTGATAAAATTACAATTGATTATTTGCAAAATGTAATTAGTAGAAATACGGCAGCACCCTATACGGTGAGAGCATACCCTAATGCACCAGTTTCAACCCCTTTAACTTGGGAGGAAGTAAAAAAAGGAGGTTTTACCCCAAAAAATTTTAATATGATGAATGTTCCAGACAGAGTGAAAAAAATTGGAGATGTATTCTCAGAAGTATTACGTCAAAAACAACATCTTCCTATATAACCTGATTTCAATGTGTAAATTATATATTAAATTCTAGTTTGATTGGGCAATGATCTGACCCATAATAGTCGGATAATATTTCGACCGATTTTATTTTGTCAACTAAAGATTTACTAATTAAAAAATAATCAATCCGCCAACCGGTATTTCTTTCTCTAGCTTTAAAACGATAGCTCCAATAGGTATAGGCTATTTTATCTGGATATAGGTATCTATAACTGTCAACAAATCCGGCTTTAATCATATCATCCATCCCATCAATTTCAACTTGTATATACCCGGCAGTTTTGTTATAGTTTGATTTATCATTTTTTAGGTCAATAGCATGGTGAGCCACATTAAAATCTCCACATACAATTACTGGTTTTATTTTTTCCAATTTTTTCAAATAATTAAGAAAATCAGTATTCCATTTTTTTCTATATTCCAATCTTTTTAATTGCTGTCCGGAGTTAGGAACATAAACATTAACTAAATAAAATTTCGAATATTCAGCACAAAGTATTCTTCCTTCGGTATCGTGCTCGACAATATCCATACCTTTACTCATATTGATGGGTATTGTTTTAGAAAGTATTGCTGTACCTGAATACCCTTTTTTTTCAGCCGAATTGCAATATAAAGGATAATCTGCTAAAGAAAATAGTGCTTTCTTAACTTCTTGATCTTGGGCTTTTGTTTCCTGCAGGCAAAGTACATCGGGATTCATCATTTTTACAGACTCAAAAAAATCCTTTTTTACTATTGCTCTTATGCCATTTACATTCCACGAAATAATATTCATACCTTACTTTATTTCTTTTAATAAAGATAATGAAAAAATATTTTTTTGAGAGGATATTTAATTCTATGTATTAATTATACTAAATTTTCATATAAAATAGCCCTAATCAATGAATATCAATTAGGGCTATAGAATTTAAATATTAAGTAATTATATTAACTTAATATATATTTCATTACATTCTGTACTTAATAAACTACTTCAAGCTCATTTTCAACAGTATATACACCAGGAGCATAATAAGCTGCTTTTCTAGCTTCATCTTTTTCTTTAAGAGAGTGTACTTTACCACGTAGTTTTACTGTATGGTCATGAGTTGTAACAGTAATGGCTTTAGCATCAATATCAGCAGAACGCTCAAATGCTTTCTTAATTCTACTCTCAATATCAACTGGTTTAATTGTTTGTTTTAGCTTAATGTTATTTACTACATATTTTACACCAAGTAGATTTTGTATTGCGTTTTTTGCAGAATCTTTTTGATAGCCCCATTTAACCTCGCCTGTCAAATAAACCCATCCATCTTCTACTTTTACAGTAACCTTATCTTCTGGTACTGAAAAGTTCCATTTTAAAGCATCAACAACTGCTTTAGCAATTTCTTTGTCGGTTTTTTTGTAGCTGGTACCATACTTAACTTCAATATCTTCAGCTACTGCTTTTACCCCTACAACACCTTTTATGGCTTTTTCTGCAGCTACTTTTTTAGTGTAACTATCAACAACACCACTTAGGGTTACAACTCCTTTCTCAACAATAACACCAATTTGTGTTTCATCAATGTCTGGTTGCCATGCTAATTCATCTAGCACATCTTCTTTAATTTTTGAATCTGTTCTCATGATTTTATAATTTTTAATTAAACAATAAATAATTTTAACCAAAGGTACCAAGGTAAGAAACTGGTTACAATGATGTAGGTCATTTCGACTAGTATTAACAAAATTTTATTATAGTAATTTTTATATAATATAACTATATTTTAAAGGCTAAAGGACTCTATAATTCCTTTTTATTTAGAAGACTATTTAAAGACAATATGCTATTCTAATTGATAGTGCCTTTTCAAATGTAAGTTATCGTCAAATTCATAAATATTAGGAACTCAGGTTGGAACTTCAACTTTTGAAAGGACTATGGAAGGAATATTTTTAATCTGTCCCATTAAAACTCGTAAAGAATTTCCATGGGCTGAAACCAGTACTGTTTTATTTTTTACCCGTTCTAGTACAATTGATTCAAAAAAATATTGAACCACTCTTTTTTGTGTATTTTTCAATGATTCACTCAAAGGTAAAAGAGTAGCGTTCAACTCTTTGTGTTTTTTATCAAATTTTATGTTCCTCTTATCTTCTGCTGTAATAGTTTTTACACATTCATTAAAATTAATTTACTACTTTAAGCTCATTTTCTACTTCATACACACCAGCAGCATAATAAGCAGTTTTTCTCGCTTCATCTTTTTCTGAAATGGAATGTACTTTACCGCTCAATTTTACTTTATGACCATCAACAGAAACAATAATATTATTAGCATCAACATCTGCCAAACGTTTAAACGCTTTAGTAATCTTTTTCTTTATTTGGTAAGGTTTTACTGCTTGTTTTATGTTGATATTGTTAATTACCCCTTTTACACCAAATGTGATTTCTACTGCTCTTTTTGCAGCATCTTTTTGATAGGCCCATTTAAGTTCTCCTGATAAATAAACCCATCCATCAAGTATTTCTATAGCTATCTTATCCTCTGGTATTATAGAATCCCATTTAAAAGCATGAACAACTGCTTTAGCAATTTCTTTGTCACTTTTATCGTAACTTGTACCGTACCTAACTTCTATATCTTCCGCTACAGCTTTTACACCTGCAACCTTTTTTACAGCTTTTTCAGCCGCTACTTTTTTTTGAAAATTATCTACAATACCGGTAAGACTTACTACACCATTTTCAACAATAACACCAATTTCTGTTTCATCAATATTTGGCTGCCATGATAATTCTTCTAACACACCTTCTTTAATTTCTAAATCTGTTCTCATTATTTTATGCCTTTTAATTAAACAATAAATGATCTATTCAAATATACAGTGGTTAAATAATTTTTAAAATGATGTAGATCAGCATTAAATAATTTTAATCGTAATTTATTTGAATGATTTTTGACCGATGAACGTTAAATATTTTTTAGTTAATGACCTATATCATTTTATTAAACAAACCAAATTTGCATCTTTATATTGTTTTATTAAATGTGGTTTATATCTTTAATAGTATAATACTACTGGCTGTTGATTTCAACTTATAAATGGGTTTATCAATAGTTGGTTTTCTAAAATTAAAATGATGAAGGGTGATTTCAATAAATTAATCAATGGAGATAAGCCTGTACTCATTGATTTTCATGCCGAATGGTGTGGGCCTTGTAAAGTACAGGCTCCAATTATAAAGAAAGTTGTTAAAGAGATTGACGGCAAAGCTCGTATCATCAAAATTGATATTGATAAAAATCAAACTATAGCACAGCGCTACAATGTCAGAGGAGTTCCTACATTGGTCTTATTCAAGAATGGACGAATTGTCTGGCGCCAATCGGGTGTTCAAACTAAAGAACAGCTTATAACTATAATTAACCAAAATGTGTAAATACACATCATTATAAATAGTAAAAGTAATACTGTTTGTAAAATTTTTTATCTGCAAATTTAAATCAATATAGCTTGGAATTGTAACTTAAAAATTATGTATTATGGAGTTGTTAATTTATAGAGAAGAATATGATCTAGCTAATTCTATTCAAAATTTCTTACATTTTTATTATAGTTTAAGTATGAAATACCTAGCTAGTGATTTATTGCATAAAGGATTATCACCTATCCATATTACAAGTGCTGTTTTAAGAGCTATTAAAATAGTAGAATCTTCAGGAATTGAAGTCAATCGACATTTTATGCCTGTTTTCACACAAGTAAACAAAGAGATCATTCAGGATTGTAAACTCTCCAAGCTAGGTTATGGATTAGCCTTAATGAATGCTAATCCCAAACTTCGAGCTGTAGGAGAATGGCAGATAAAAGTTCTGAAAGGGTTCCTAAACTAAAATATTTTTAAACCAGTATAAGGTAATTGAAGTGCATTTTTATAAATAAAATAGCCCTAATCAATCAAAATCAATTAGGACTTTTCAAATAAATAACAGTTAAACTTAATTATTATATTTTACTTCCATGCACAAACGTTAATATGCAACCTCAAGTTCATTTTCTACTTTAAATACTCCTGGTGCAAAATAAGCAGCTTTTCGTGCGTCATCCTTTTCATTAAGAGAATGAACTTTCCCTTTCAATTTTACAGTATTACCATGAACTTCAACATTGATAGCTTTGGCATCAATATCAGCTGAACGCTCAAATGCTTTTTTGATTCTTTCCTTTATTTGATAGGGTTTTACGGCTTGTTTTAAAGTAATAAGATTAACTACTCCTTTTACACCAAGTAAATCTTGTACTGCCCTTTTTGCAGCATCTTTTTGGTAAGTCCAATTAACCTCACCTGACAAATAAATCCATTCATTTTCTACTTTTATTGTAATATCCTCTTCAGGTATAGCCGAATTCCACTTTAAAGCATTAACAGTTGCTTTTGCAATTTCTTTATCAGTTTTTTTATAACTTGTACCATATTTAACTTCAATATCTTCGGCTACTGCTTTAACTCCTTTTACACTTTTTGCTGCTTTTTCTGCTGTAACTTTTTTAGTGTAATTATCCACAATACCGTTAAGTGTTACAACACCTTTTTCAACAATAACACCAATTTCCGTTTCATCAATGTTTGGTTGCCATGCTAATTCTTCTAGCACATCATCTTTAATTTCTAAATCTGTTCTCATTATTTTATGATTTTTAATTAAACAATTAATTTAAATTTAACTTAAAGATACTGTAGTTAGGAATCATTTAAAATGATGTACATCAGTTAATAAAATATTAAAGCAATATATATTCTTGTCATTTTTTATTATGACTTCAAAGGAGCTATTAATCAATTTAATATCCGTTTATATTCAACCTTACACCATATCTTTTAATAAATACGAAATCTAGAATTTTTTATTTGTCGTCGTAATTTATTAGATAAGTGACCTGAAAAATAAGCTATAATAAAACTCTCAAATCTATTTTATAAAATTTCTTTTAAAACCTTTAATTTATCGTCAGTACCTCTAACAATAAGTAAATAACTACCTTTAGATAGAGCTTTTAAATATGTTTCAGTTTGTAACCGATTTGCTCCTAAGCCTCTCAAAATACCATAAGGTCCTGTTGACATGGTCGCTAGTGCTTTTCCTTCCACTTCATGAAGGAACATTGAAGTCAATGTTCCAACAATAAAAAGAGTGCCTATTTCAGGATTAGAAAAAATTCCAAAATCATTCGTAAATCCTAACAGTTTTTTCCAATACGTTTCTGAGCTTATATTTTCATCATTAGAATACTCTTGAACAAACTTTCCAAGAATTGATATTTGTAAATTTGAAAGGTCATTTTTTTTTATAATCTTTAAGGCTTTTTCTACTTGCAACAGTTGCAAATATTCTTTAAATAAAAAACCTTTTTTAGCAATTTTTAAAATTTTAGTCTTCATCATTCGGGTTTAGAACTCATACATTTTTATGAAGTACTAAAATAATAAGTTATGTAAGGAAAGACAATGACTTGTGTCACTCAAAAGTAATGATTAACATCATGATAAAAAAGAGTTAAACGATGGCATCGTTATAGTATTTTAAATTTCACCGGTTTTAGAAACCCTATCATTATAAACTATGCTGATCATGTTTAACTCAAATTATTCAATTAAAATTGGCAATTCGCTTTAATTTATCTTTATCTAACAAAACAATTCTTCTTCTTGTTTCAACTGCTATTAGCCCCTCTTCCTTGAATTCTGTTAACATTCTAATTGCTGTTTCGGTAGCGGCCCCTATTAATCCGGCAAAATCCTCTCTAGGAATACTTACTCCTAAATTTGCATCATCCTTAATAATACCTTTATCATATAATTCTAATAGTGCCTTGGCCGTTCTTTGTCTTACCGAAGCAAAAGCCATTTGTACCAGATGTTCTTGAACGTCAATTAAATTATTAGAAATCATATTGATAAACTTATTGGAAACCAATTTATTTCCATATAGCAGTTTAGTAAAGTCACTCTTTGGTATTCCAACAATCTCTGCATCTTCCAATACAGTAGCTGTTTCAATGTAAGTTTCTGCACTATTCAATAATGATAATTGTCCTATAAAATCTCCTGAACCATATATACCAGTTACAAATTCTTTGCCTGACTCTGTAGTTTTATAAGTCTTTACAGTTCCACTCTCAATAAAATATAATGAGTGAGAAGTTCTACCTTCTCCAAAAATATTTTCATTTTTTTCATATTTCTTAATATCTCGATTTTTTGAAAGACTTTTTAAATCAATATATTCAGAAGCTTCTTCTAAGAATGCATTTACACCGTCAAAGTTCTTTGAAAATTCTTTTTTCAGGAAATCATTTTTATTTAAACGACATTCTATGGCATCTAATAATTCATGCTCTTCAAAAGGTTTGGTTACATAATCATCTGCTCCTAAATTCATTCCCTTTCTCATATCAGGTTTTTCTGACTTAGCAGTTAAAAAAATAAAAGGAATACCCGCCGTTTTAGGGAATTTACTTAAAATTTGCAATACGCCATACCCATTTAATTCAGGCATCATTATATCACAAATAATAATGTCTGGTTCAAATTGTTTTGCTTTTTTCACCCCTACTTTACCATTTTCAGCTGTTACTACATTATAGTTTGCTAATTCGAGAATGTCAGCGGTAGTCTCTCTTACATCCTCATTATCCTCAATCAATAATACTTTTTTCATTTTTCTTTTGATTTATAGGTAGTTCAACAATAAAAGTGCTTCCTTCATATAATTTACTTTTAAAACTAATAGTACCATTTATTAATTCTGTATATTGTTTTACAATATATAAGCCTAAACCCGTTCCTTGTATATTACTTGTATTTTCAGCTCTAAAAAATCGATCAAACAAATTATTTTGTTCTGCTTCAGGAATACCAATACCCTGATCTGTTACTTCTAAAAATATCCGTTCACTATTACTCGAAATCTTAAGTGTAATCTCTTTATTTTCAGGTGAATACTTAATTGCATTCGATACTAAATTTAATAATATATGACGCATCAATTTTGGATCTAAATTTACTTCAATGGAAGGGCAATCATTTATAATTGTAATCACTTGACCTTTTTTCTTACTAATTTCTAATTCTTCAATTAAAGATTTTGAAAAATCTATCAACTCAAAATATTCGGGTTGTATTGACATTTTTCCTTCTTCTATTTTACTTAAAGAAAGGAAATCATTCAGAATAACTACCAGATTTCTTACATTATTTTTAATCTTACCGGTATATTTCTTCCTCTTTTCTTCTTTTCCCGGTTCATTTTGTTTCTCAATAAGAATTGCTGAAGAAAGAATGGTGCTTAAAGGTGTCCTAAACTCATGGGAAGCCATCGAAATAAAGCGAGATTTTAATTCGTTTAATTCCTGTTCTTTTCGCAAAGCATTTAATGTTTTTAGTTCTATTTGTTTTTGTTCAGAAATATCACTGTAAACTAATAGGGCCTCAATGATTTTTTTATTAGCATCAAATAAAGGTGTTGTATTTACTAAGTAGGTGATGTTTTTATAATCTATTTCAAAAGAAAGATGCTCACCAGCAAGTGTTTTTCTAATATCTTGTTTTAATCTAATTTTTTGATTTTTGGAAAAAACGTTAATTTCATCAACACTTAATCCTTCTAAAATTTTCTCTTTTAATCCTATTTTTTTCAACTCTTGACCTTCAATATAATCAATCTTATAATCTCTATTGACTACAACAATAATACCCTTCGGAAAGTTTTTTGCAATAGCAGATAGCAAATTCTGATTAGTAATCGCCTTATTCTCTGCTGCTTTTGTTATAAGTATTTGGTCTTCTAAGTTTAAATTTGCTTCCACAAGCTTTTGCACTGTAGCCGTTAATTCATCAGTACGCTCTTGTACCTTTTCTTCTAATTCAATAGCGTAGTTACGTAATTTTTGTTCACTCTTTATTAGTTTTTGTTTAACCTTCTTTCTTTCTGTTATATCACCAACTGCACCAAATATTCTTAGGGTTTTACCCTGTTCATTTCGAACTATAAATGCATGATCTTCAACATTTACATATGATCCATGATTGCTTTTAAGCCTGTATTCGAATGTCCATTGATTGATCTTACCTGCAAAGATGTTATGTAATGATTTAAGTACTTTTTCTTTATCTGAAGGGTGAATGCTATTTTCCCACCATTTTTTTTCACTAGTTGGTCTAAATAAATCAATATATGTCTGGTTATACCATTCTGTTTTGTTTATAACATCAAAATCATAAAATCCGTCATGCGTGGCTAACATAGCCAATTGAAATCGCTCTTCACTTTCTTTTAAATATTCTTCAGTGAATTGTTGTTCAATAGCTATACTTATCAGCTTACTGGCATCTTCTAATATTACTTTCTCCTTTTTGGCAGTATTAGCTAAAAAAATTATAGTAACTTGTTTTCCTCGGATTGTCGTTGACCTAAGATTTGTTTCTAATGGAAATTGTGAACCTTTCTTTTTAAGGCCTAAAAGATTTATCTTCCTACAATTAGGTAAAGTTTTAGTGCCTCTAAAGTATTTTTCTTTATAGATACTTTGATTTTCTCTAAACTTCTTAGGAATAAGAGTTTCTATTTTTTTATTTATTAGTTCTCCTACATTATATTCAAAGACATTTTCACTTGCCTGATTAGCCTTAAGTATCATCCCTTTAGAATCTACTACCAAAATACCTTCAGTCGAAAATCTAAAAATACTTTGAAATAATTCCTTATCATTTGATTCTTCTATCATTTCTTTATTTATTACAAATCAAAATCTTTAATAATAGACTTATGTGATTGGAGAATATTTTTTGTAGCTGTATACCCTAAATTAAAAATGGTATCTATATTTTTCATATCAAAGGTGCCAAAGTTGATTAATTCTTTTGGAGATATTACCAAATCACAATCTGAAAATTTTAAGAGGGACTCTGAAGCAGATTTTATTTTATATGCCCTGTCAATTACATTATAAGAATGTTTTAAATCTTCAATTCTAATATTTTTTAGAGGGTTAACATATACTCCAATAATTTTATCACAATACTTTTTTAATGGTTCCACAGGAAAATTATTAAGTGTGCCACCATCAATATAATACGAATCATTAACATTTACAGGAGTGAAAACTCCGGGAAAGGATGCCGATGCTAAAACGGGTCTGATCAGTTCCCCTTTGTGAAAAATCTTTAACGTACCATCTACAACATTTGTGGCTGTAATAAAAAACGGTTTCTTTAAAGCGTTGAAATTATCTTCTGGTAAATACTCATTAAAAATATCATAAAACTTTTCAGTATCAATAAATCCGGGCTTTCTGCGTGCGAATCTATTTGTATGAAATATAGGTATCGTTTTAAAAAAATTTAATATTTCGACCCAGTCAACGCCGCCTGCGTATAAAACACCTACAATAGCACCTGCACTGGTGCCTGCAATATGTGTTGGCAATATTCCATACTCTTCTAATGCTTTAATCACTCCTATATGGGCAGCTCCTCTCACACCACCACCTGAAAGTACGAGACCTACATTCATTCTTTATATTTTTTCTGTTACAAAGGTATTTGATTGCTAAAGAATTATAAATGATAATCGTCATCTGAGAACTGTTGGATGATAAAAAAGGGTTAAAAATTTATCCATAGGATTACAAATACTTAATATAAGTAAAAGGATGACTTTGGTCATTACAAATTGCAAAATACATATATACCTTTGTAGTTGACAATTCAAGATTATTTCATTTATTTTAATTTTTAATATTTGAATTGTATATTTAAAATAAAAATTTCTGAATAATTACGATTAATACTTTTAAAAAAAACAAATGAAAACAAACAACTTTAATACATTATCTATGGCGGTAGATACACTAACCAATGAAGGGTATGTTGATGATTTTAAAGCAGAAGAAAATTGCATTAAAGCATTATATGCTAAGAAAGAATATCAACCGAAAGACCTTAAAATAGTGAAGTCATTTCGTTTTGAAGGCACGACAAACCCGGATGATGAGTCTGACCTTTTTGCCATAGTCGCAAATGATGGCACAAAGGGAACTTTGGTAATGTCTTACAGTTTTAAACACAATCAAAATGTTGAGTTAATAAAACAAATCAAACAAATTAAAAATCAGTAAATGGCTTTTATAGATTATTATAAAATATTAGGAGTTGATAAAACGGCAACTGATAAAGAAATAAAAAAGGCTTACCGAAAACTGGCTAGAAAATACCATCCGGATCTAAATCCTGATAATAAGGTAGCCGAGAAAAAATTTAAAGAGATCAATGAAGCTAATGAAGTCTTGAGTAATTCAGAAAATCGTAAAAAGTATGACAAATATGGAAAAGATTGGAAACACTCTGAAGAATTTGAAAAAGCAAGACAACAGCAGCAATATCAAAGGAGTTCTTATCAGGGAAGTTCTGGTGGTTTTGGAGGTTCTGGTGGTTTTTCTGATTCAGATTATTCAGATTTTTTTGAATCTATGTTCGGAGGTGCATCTTCAAGTGCAAGAAGTAGAAGTGTAAAGTATAGAGGGCAAGACTTTAATGCTGAATTGCACCTCGACCTAAAAGATGTTTATACTACCCATAAACAAACATTAACCGTTAACGGCAAAAAAATAAGATTAACTATTCCTGCCGGAGTAAAAAATGGGCAAGTAATTAAAATAAAAGGCCATGGTGGTAAAGGTATAAACGGGGATCCTAACGGAGATTTGCATATTAAATTTTCTATTAGCAATCATACCCAGTTTAAGCGAGATAAAGACAACCTTTATCTAAATGTTGATTTAGATTTATATAAAGCTGTTTTAGGAGGTGATATTACCATTGATACATTTGATGGTAAAGTAAAACTAAAAATAAAGCCTGAAACCCAAAATGGAACCAAAGTGAAATTAAAAGGTAAAGGTTTTCCTGTATACAAAAAAGAAGGTCAATTTGGAGATTTGTATATTACATATCAAATAAAAATCCCAACAAATCTTACGGATAAAGAAAAAGAATTATTTAGAGAATTAGCTAAATTATAAAATTATGGAAACGAAGAACTTCATCCTCATAAATCAACTTTGTTCAAATTATAACGTTGAATTGTCGTTTTTTAAACAGTTAAGTGAAATAGGATTAATAAAAATAATGACAATAGAACAATCTCATTTTATCCATCAAGACAAAATAAATGATATTGAAAAAATGATAAGAATTCATCACGAATTAGATGTTAATATTGAAGGTATTGATGTTGTTTTTAATTTATTACAAAAAGTAGATAATTTACAAAACGAACTAACTTCAATTAAAAACAGATTACAATTATATGAAAATGATTAACGAAAAATAAAGTATGAAGAATTCTGAATTATCTTTAACAGATACGCTAGCCCTAGACAGAACAAGGCTTGCTAATGAGAGAACATTTTTAGCTTATTTTAGAACTTTTATTGTTTTCTTAAGCTCTGGTTTTGCCATATTGAAAATTGAAGTTTTAGAAGATCTTGCATTACTTGGCTATGTATTACTTACTATAGCCCCAATACTTTTAATTATAGGTATTACGCGTTTTTTTTATGTAAAAAAAAGAATTAAAAAATATTATGATTTGATATCATAGAATGAAACAGAAATCAAAAAAATTAAATGAATTAGCGGCCACGGCAATTTGTGGAAATGATATTAGTTCGTCCGTTTTATATGTTTCTGCATTGTCAATTGCATTTGCAGGACAATATGCTTGGATAACTTTACTTATTGTTTCTTTTGTGCTTTTTTTGTTTAGAAAAATTTATGGAGAAGTTGTAGGTGCTTTGCCTTTGAATGGAGGTGCGTATAATGCTTTATTAAATACTACAAGTAAGTCCATGGCTTCCTTTGCTGCAACATTAACACTGTTATCATATATGGCAACAGCCGTAATTTCAGCGAATGAAGCAATTCACTATTTACATCATTTAATTCCGTCAATGCAAATAATAATTGCTACGATTATATTACTCAGTTTTTTTGCTTTATTAACCATTGGCGGTATAACTGAATCTGCCAAAGTTGCTATAGGTATTTTTCTTTTTCATTTGATATCATTATTTATTTTAAGTGGTTTCATTATTTATTTCTTAACTAATAATGGTATTGGTTTATTTTTAGAAAATTGGAATTTTCCCGTAAAAGGTGGTAGCATCAAGACCGCTATATTTTTTGGTTTTGCAGCATCTATGTTAGGGGTTTCAGGTTTTGAAAGTTCTGCAAACTTTGTAGAAGAACAAAAAAAAGGTGTTTTCCCAAAAACGCTTAAGAATATGTGGATAATTGTAAGTATCATTAATCCGTTAATGGCAGTATTTGCCTTAGCATTATTTGCAATTCCATTATTAAATAGTGATGTATATCAAAATACTTTGCTCGTTGAAATGGCTAGTCATGTTGGTGGTAACTGGGTTGCAATATTAATATCTATTGATGCATTTCTAGTGTTGAGCGGTGCTGTATTAACGAGTTTTGTTGGAGTTTCAGGTCTGTTAGAACGAATGACGCTTGATAGGATTTTACCTCAATTTTTCTTAAAGAAAAATAAAAGAGGAAGTTCTTATAGAATTATCATAATGTTTTTATTATTGGCAGTTTCTGTTTTACTTATAACAAAGGGGAATGTAAAACTGCTAGCAGGTGTGTATACTATTTCTTTTTTATCAGTAATGGCGTTATTTGGTGTTGGAAATATCTTACTAAAAGTTAAAAGGAATCAACTTCCGAGACCTGAGAAGGCAAAGTGGATATCTGTACTTATTGCAATAGTAGCAGTTGTTTTTGCACTTATAGGGAACATTCTAATGACACCTAAAGAGGGACTTCCTAGCAATTTATCTGTTTTTCTAGAATATTTTATTCCCTCTATTATTTTTATAATTATCATGTTAAATAGAACTGTATTATTAAAGTTATTATTGACAGTAATACATTCTATTTTTGATCCCGTTAGAAATTTTGTCTTAAAAACGGATAAAAAAATACTTAAAGTAATAAGTCAGATTAATGATCAAGAATTTGTTTTTTTTACCAAAGGAGATAATATTGCTACACTTAATAAAGTAATGCTCTATGTTACTAAGAATGAACATACAAAAAAAATAAAAATTGTATTAGCTTTGGATAATGATGATATTGTTCCAGAAAATTTACCTCAAGAAATTGATTTTTTAGATAGAGAATACCCTGAAATTAAAATAGAGTTTATTATTGAAAAGGGTAAATTCACTCCCGAATTAATAAAAAAATTATCTCAAAAATGGAATATCCCTATAAATTTTATGTTCATAGGCTCTCCTAGTGATAAGTTTCAATTTAAAATTGAAGAACTTGGTGGGGTAAGACTAATTATTTAATCTAGATCTAAATACACTACTTAAAATTCAATAACATAATAAATGGACAACCTATTAACATTTTCATTAACTGTATTTACAGGCTTCTTTGCTATAATGAATCCTATAGCCGGAATTCCAGTGTTTGTAGCCTTAACAGAGGGTGCAGATAACCAAACTAAGAAGCGAATAAATAAGAAAGCTACTACAACCGCTTTTATGATTGTATTCGTATTTATTTTATTGGGTAAATTTATATTTGAACTTTTTGGAATTACTATACCTGCGTTTAAAATAACCGGTGGTATATTAGTTTTTTACATAGGTTTTGAAATGCTTCAATCTGCAAAATCGACCGTAAAACATCTGAGAAAAGTCGAAGTTAATGAAGAAATATCTATCTCACCACTAGCAATTCCATTACTTTCAGGTCCGGGAACTATTGTAACTGCTATGAACTTTGTTACTAATGCCGACTTTATCAGAATAAGTATAGTAATTTTTATTTTTGCTATCATGTGCTTTCTAACTTATTTATCGTTTAGGCTAAGTGATAATATTGTAGAGAAAATTGGGAAAAACGTTATAGGAGTCTTAGAGAAAATTATGGGTTTGATCATTGCTATTATTGGTACTAATATGGTCATTGAAGGAATAATAATGGCATTTGCTCTATATTGAATATTATGACTATACACAGAAAAAGAGGTAAAAGTTTAGGCTTAAAGGAATTAATCGCTATTGCTATTGGCGGTATGGTAGGTGGTGGTATATTTACCATTTTGGGTATATCTGTCGGTTTGATTGGTTTTTTAACGCCGGTTGCTATTGCCATTGGAGGGATAGTAGCTGGCTTAGCAGCTTACTCGTATGTAAAACTAGGCTTATATTATAGAGATGAAGGTGCAACATATGCCTTTGTAAAAAAAACCTATCCAACAGCTAAATTTCCAGCAGCTGTAATTGGTTGGCTTGTTATTTTCGGCTATATTAGTACCTTGGCAATCTATGCCTATACTTTTTCGTCCTATGTCATTAGCGGAAGTGATTTTTCCAATAATATTTGGGCACGTAAGTTTATAGCCCTAGGTGTCTTAGGTATGTTTACATTGGTTAATGTATGGAGTGTAAACGGAATGGGAAAAATAGAAGATGCGATGGTATATACCAAACTTATCATCCTCACGATTATTTCAGTAGTGTTAATAAAGTTCCGAAGTATAGACATGCATACTTTTATACAAAATATGCATGTAGATTTAGGCAAATCTAATATTATGGATATTCTTATTGTAGCCTCGTTAACTTTTGTAGCTTACGAAGGCTTTCAGCTGGTTATCAATGCTGTTAACGAAATGAAAAATCCCAAACAAAATACACCAAGAGCTATCTATTCTGCCATCACCATTGTAATTATTTTGTATGTGATCATTTCTATAGGTGCCTTATTCTCTATTCCCTTAGACCAAATGGCTAAAAATAAAGAATATGCACTGGCCGCAGGTGCTGGAAATGCCATAGGAAGCATAGGTTCTTTATTAGTTATTATTGGTGCAATTTTAGCTACTAGTAGTGCGATTAGCGGCACCTTATTTGGTTCATCGCGGCAAATGGCCGAAATTGCCGAAGATGGTTTTTTACCAGCGAAATTGATCCATAGAAAAAATAATATCCCTACTGTTGCTGTAATTTCAATGGCCGTTATGGCAGCCGTTTTGATTTTAGCAGGTGGACTAAGATTACTAGTAGAATTTGGCAGTATAACCTTCTTAATTGTTTCTCTATTAATGGCAATTATTAATTTTCGAATTAGACATAAAACTAAATCATCATCATTAATTACCATCTTGGCTATTATAGGCTTAGGTATAGGAGGAATTTTAATTTTATATTATGAATTTACCCATAAATGGGAACAGATGGTTGCCATTATATTTGTTTATATCGCCTTAATTATAGGTGCTTGGTTATATTCAAAAAGAGGAAAATTTATTTAAAAAAACGACAGATGGAAACCATAAAATTATACATTAATTATACTGCCGATATTGTTGAAGCAGTAGGAGTTGCGACTATTTTTATTGGGATTCTTTATTCCTTTTATGTTTTTTTCTTTTCAAAAGGACAAACAAAAAAGGCTAATTATACACACCTAAGGCAGTTGTTGGGTAAATCAATTTTACTTGGTTTAGAAATCTTAATAGCAGCAGATATTATGGCAACTGTCGTAACAGACCCAACACTTATGTCAGTTTCAGTTTTAGCAGTTATTGTTCTTATTAGAACCATTATGAGTTTGTCATTGGAAGTAGAATTACAAGGAAAATTTCCTTGGCAAAAAACAAAAAATTAAAAAAATGCACAACAAAGAAAAAAAATAGTATGGCCTCAAGCATTATACTAATATTAGGTATTAGTTTGGTTTTACTTTATGATTTTACAAATGGTTTTCATGATGCTGCAGATATGATTGCTACGGCAATTGCATCCAGAGCAATGACACCGGTTACAGCAATTATCATTGTATCTGTATTTACTTTTTTAGGGCCTTTTTTAGGAGGACTGGCAGTGGCAAATACTATAGGTGAATTTATCAGTATCGAAAATACGAAGATATTAATCGCTCAAAGTGTTGTATTATCAGCAATACTCTCTGCTATAACTTATAACTTGATTACATGGAAATTAGGTTTGCCCAGTTCATCTTCAAACTCATTGACTAGTGGTTTAATCGGTGCAGCATTATATGCCTTAGGTAGCAGTCATGTCAATTGGGGCATAATTGAACTATTAAACGGTCACATTATAGGTTTTATGAGGGTAATAATAGGAATGATATTTTCACCATTTGCAGGTTTTTTAGTTGGTTTTTTAATCATGAAATTATTTCTAAAACTTTTTAAACGACTAAATATAAAATCAAAAAAAATATTTATTGTATCTCAATATTTCACGATGAGTTGGCTTGCTTTTAGCCATGGAGCCAATGATGGTCAAAAAGGTATGGGTGTAATAGGAATGTTACTGCTTGCAAGCGGAGTTTATACAAAATTTACTGTTCCTACCTGGGTTATATTATCATGTGCAAGTGCTATTACATTAGGAACTATGTTTGGTGGTTGGAGCATTATTAAAACGGTTGGTTTTGGAATTTATAAAGTAAAACTAATTCACTCTATTGCGGACCAGGTGGGTTCTGCTGCAGTTATTTTAGGTTCTTCACTTATCGGAGCACCAACTTCGACAACTCAAGTAGTTACTACTACTTTAATGGGAGTTGGTGCCGGTGAACATCCAAAACATGTAAGGTGGGGTATCACAAAGAACATCTTGAGTGGATGGTTGTTTAATATACCTAGTTCTATGGTAATGGGAGCAGTCTTTTGCTATTTATTTATTAAATTACTTGATTGAAAATAGTTTATATATGAATATATTAAAAAAATTAAAAAGTTTTATATTGCCCCAGGTGATAGACTTTTTTGATGATCTTACTGGGCAAAGTAAAAATACTGAAAGTATTATAGAAGAGTTAAAATTAATCTATACTGATAAAGGCAATAATAATATATTTGATCTAATAAGTAATGCTAAAGAAAGCAGAAAGAATAAATTAAAACAGTTGGAAAAAGTTTTTATCACACCTGTTGATAGAGAAGCTATAAGCAGGTCTTACACACATTTACACTGGATTGTCTTAAGTGTTGAACACCTGGTAATTGAACTAAAAACCTATACTATAAATAACTTAAAAGAGTATGAGCCAATTTTAAATTTACTACATAAAGAAATGCAAGATCTAACATCTGCTTTTGAACTATTAAATAGCAAAAAATATAATAAAATATTATCTAAAGTTAATCATGTAATTCACTCTGATAATAGGTTGATTACTGAATATGCTAAACAACTAAATCGATTATTTAAAAAAGAAAAAATTGAATATATTTTGCAACACAGAGAAATACTTTCTCAGTTAAAAGAAATAAGTAAGCGGATACACTTTTGTGCTAATCAAATTGAAGATATTGTCTTTAAAGTGAATTGATTAATTTATGGTTTTCAAAATTAAATCCATCTTATCATTTGTATAGTTATACCCAATTTTAAATAGTTCATCTGAGTACTTCAAAGAAAACATACTATATCCATACGATTTATCAATTTCTATAGTAACATCACATTGTTTTATTCTATCTTGTATAGTATTCCATACTGCTAAATGTAAACAGCGCTCAGTTATTTCCATTACCCCTTTAATATTGGGTTCATATTGATGTATATTAACACTTACACCAATAATTTTATCACAAGTATCTAAAAGGGGTTCAACAGGCAGGTTGTTTAATAAACCTCCATCAATGAATAGATCTCCATCCATTTTTATAGGTTTAAAAAGCAATGGTACCGCACAGGTAGCAAATAAACATTCTATTAATTTTCCTGATGATTTTACCTCGAAATTACCTAAATTCAAATTGGTAACTGATATGTACAAGGGTATTTTAAGCTTCATAAAATCATCCACAATATGATTAGATAGAAATTCTCTTAAAAGAGTTATTTCTGTAAGGCCTTTGTTGATAAAGCCAATCTTGAAAATTTTTAAAAAAGACTGACTTTTTGTTAATTCTAAAATTTCTAATGGTGAATAACCATGACAATACAATGCGCCTATTAAGGCTCCTGCACTCGCTCCTGATACATGCTTTGGATATATCCCATTTTCATTTAAAGCTTGTAGAACACCTATATGAGCTGCTGCACGGGCACCACCGCCAGAAAAAGTAATACCTATATTCTTACTCATATTCCTTTTAGAATTTATTTAACAATCAACATTGGACATTTGTTGTTTTTTGTGATGACTTTTTCTACAGTACTTCCTAACCAAGTGTCCAATTTACTATGACTATGTGTTCCCATAATAACTAGGTCAATAGAGTGGTTTTTGATATACTTTAAAATATAATGACTTGGCCAACTATTGGCCTCCTGATGCAACACAGGTACAATATCTAAACCTTTCTGACTGTATTTAGAAATGAATTTATCAAAGGCTTCACTCACTATTTCCCGGGTTTCTATTTGCATTTGTTTTTCAGTACGCAAAATATTATAATAGGGAACATCTGGTATTTCATAAGCATGATAACAAATAATTTTATATTTATCTACTGATTGTTTCTGAATAGCAATTGCTGTATCTAGAAGCTTATCGGAATGCTTGGACAAATCAACAGGAATAAGTATCGTTTTGAGTTCATATGTTGCGTTTTCTGGCACGAAGAGCATGTTACAATCTATATGTCTTACCACATTTTTTATCAAATGGTTAGAATTTTTTACTTTTTGTAAGACTATAAGATTCGCTTTCTCTTTATCAAAATAATACTTTAATTCAGTAATAACTCTACCAGAAACAACCACTCCTTCTATATTATCCACATTCTTGTATGTATTTAAAAAAGGAGTTATTCTTTCCGATTCAATAGTTTCTTTAAGAATATTCAATACCTTTTCTGGTAAATTGTAAGCAGTGGTCTTTAAAATATGTAGATAAAGTATTCTTTTTATGAGGATTTTTGTTGCCAAAAAATCTAAATAATTAGCTAATTCTTTCTCTTTCGTAAAGCCACTATCAACGACAATGATTTTTTTTATTGAAAACATTTTTTTATTTTTTATATTGTTGTAATAATTTTTTGTTGAGACTTTCAATCCTGATTTTCTTATCCAAATAATTATTCGGAGTTATTTGTTTTGTTTCCGTATTATTTGTTGCCACACAATTCAATTATTTTTCATAGACTCCAATAATCCAGGATAAAATTGTTTTAAATAGCCATTCCGAATAGAATCCATTTTTTTTATCATTTCTTTCCTTTCAAAATATTGTTTATCCCAATTTTTAATGAAATAATCATCCTTAAAAAAGTCTTTCATCAAAAGAGAATCGTTATTGGGAAAGTGTGAGAAATTATCGTTCAATTTAAATGGTGTATTCTCTCCAAAATATCGCTGAAAGGAATCCATGATACTATCGAGGTTTACCCTAATTGAATCTCCTTCTATATTAGAATAAGAATATCTATAAATAGAATCATATTCTATAAGGTTTCCTAATTCATCATATTCCTTATGAACATCCCATTGACCCTTAGGTTGTTCAACTATTTCTTTTTGCTCTTTGTTTTTTACTTCTTTTTTTTCTTGGCTGTTACACCCTGTAAAGAGTAGCAACAATAATATTACCATTACATTTTTCATTTGTACTGAGTTTTTAATTATTTTTTAACTTCTTATAATAGGATTGATATTTGGTCTACCTCCCTCAACTGGTATTATTTTTATTTAATCAATCTTCTTTAAACCATTTCCATGCATTGTCCATATCGTCAATATCAAAATACTTTTCTTTAAATTTTGTGAAGAGATTGTCTAGAGCAACTAATGTTTTCCAATATTTTTTATCCGCTACATAAGCAATTTTATTAATCTTATTCCAATATTTCATTCCCACTTGGAATTCTTTTATAAATGCACCAAAACTTTCTCCTTTAGCATTTATACAGATCATTAAATTTACTTTATCAATTTCTGAAAGCATAAATTCAATACCTTCATCAATTATAATTATTTCTTCTTTAGTTATAAATTCATCTAATTCATATACTAATGTGTCTACCCGTAAGGAATCAATTTGTTTTATCATAATTTTAAGTTTTAAGAAAATGTTGTAACTTTTTTATAAGAAAAGAAAATAGTATAGTGAAAATACCTAATACTATTAGAGATAAAGAAGTCCATACAATTATAGTTGCTGAACCGAAAGTAGGATTATACACTACCATAAAACCAAATATAGCAACTATTAAACCTCCAAAGACAGACCATCCCCAATTTGCATAATGTGCCTCTTTTAATAATATGCCCCTACTTATTTGTACAATTCCTCTAAATAGTAGCCAAATTCCAAAAATGAAGGGTAATATAACCATTGTAATATCTTGTCTACTGATAAGAATCATTCCAATAACCAGATCAAATACACCAGAACCTAGTAACCAACCCCAACCTTTTATAACCTTAGCGTTGCTAAGTGCAAAGGTTATTTCAAATATTCCGGAGATAAATATAATTATACTAAAAAGAATATTTAAACCTATGTAATTTTCAACAGGATTTTTATATACCCAAACTCCTAAAAAGGTTAATAACGCTCCTACAGTGGTAAGTAACCACCAATTTTTTACTATTTTAATTACATTTGGCATCACAAATAATATTAAGGGTTAATATGCCAGGTACCTACTAAAGGTATGTAGTGATAATTAGAAAAATAATAATAATCTCCACTATAGTTATTGATATTGATATTTGATACTTGTGTAGTATATTCAATAACTTTACTTTTTTCTAATAAATCAAATATCCCTTTAGATTGAATTTTATTTATTAGAAAAGTATCTTCTAAAAAGTGAATAATTTTTCTTTTACCTGAATTATAGTCGGACTCATCTTTTACTTTTTTACCAAAATGTTCTAATAACTTTTCACCTACATCAGCGATATGATGCCCTTTTGATAATTCATTACATACTGTTTCACGTACATCCATTAATAACACACTTGTTTTCGCTATTAATTCATGTAAACTCTTATGTTCTTTATCTAATCGTTGTTTTTCAGATAATAACTTTGATTTTTCAGCTTTTAAATAGGTAATGTCTTTTGAGGATAATTTAGCAGTAGTCATTAAATGAAATTTCTCAAAAGTTTTGGTTAATTCTTTCAACCAGTTTTTATCAGTACTTTTTTCTTGAAATTCATTTTTTGTATTAGCCTCTATTTGATGTTTTTCAATTAAATCTAACAAATAATTAATGGTTGAAACATCGCCTTTTATTTGTTGATGCTCAATTTCTAATTGTTCTAATATACTTTCGAAATTTTTTAATTCTTGATTAATATATGAAGCCGTTATTTTTTTATCTTTTTGCTTTACTAATTTTATGAAATTTTTCATTTTAATTTATTTTATCTAATGTTTATTTTGGATTGCACTATTCTTAATAGTTTATATTCCAAGCACCAATTATTGGTACATTTTCATCAGCAAATCCATAATCTTTGTAATAATAAAACACATCATTTTCAGGAATATCTATTTTGAAATTAATGGCATTACTTTTTACTAAAAGATCAATTAATTCTTTTGATTTTAACTTATTTATTTCAAAAGTTCTTTCTAAAAATTTAATAATTTTTTTTCTACCGGAAGTATATGTGCCAACTACCTTTTTATCAAATTCTGCAGCCATTTTTTGAGTTACAGCTCCAATATCATATCCCTTGGTAATTTTTTTACTCAACTCATTTTGAATATCCATTAACAGCACCTTAGTTTTAACTATGATGGTATTTAAATATTTTATTTGATGTTCTAATTTTTCTTTTTTATCGATGAGTTTAGGAACTTCCAACTTCATAAAATCTAAATCTTCAGTATTTAATGCTTCAGTGGACGTATTATATAGTCCTTCAAAAATACCTTTTAAACTTTGCAGCCACTTTTTTATTTCTTTGTGTTGCCCATGTATTTGTGATACTACTTTTTTTTGAGTTTTTATTTGATGTTTATCTACTAAATCTAATAAATATATCACTTCGTTAATGTTTTCTGTCAACGCTGAATGTTCATTATTTAATTCTGCTAAAATAGATTCGAGTGCATCTATGTCTTTCTTTTGATGATATAATGAAATTCTTTTATTCTTTTCTTTTATTAATTTTATAAAGTAAACCATATTACATTAATTTTAAATGTGAAAATGTTAGTAACTAAAGGAAAAGATGTTTGATTTAAGAATCACCTTCTCCTACTGAAAAAACTAAAATAACCTCTCTTTAAATTTTTTCAATTTTAGTTTTAGTTTTTTGAATAACCCTTTTGAATCAGTATCAGAATTGACTGACTTTTTAAGGTTTTTAATATCTTTATTTAGTTCTTTATATGTCACGTTTTTTTTACCATATCCAAGAGCTTCTGCCAGTTTAAGTTGATATTCAGCATTATCTAATAAATTAATGACAACTACCTTATTTTCTTTTGCATTTTCTTCATGTTTTACTGAGGCTTCATCTAACATTACTTCAGCTTGAAGTACTGGAATAGGTAAAAAATCATCTTCAATTACTAGTTCATTTAATTCTGTCATTAACACCACTTCTGCTTCTTTTAATTTGCCCTCATCTAAAAATTTTACAGCTCTTTTAATAGCCATGGGATAAGTTAATAATGGAATGTTTACCGTAGTAATTTGAATTTCGCTTGACAAACCTGAAAGTAATGCTCTTGCATCTTGAAGGTGTTCATTTTTTAACGCCTTTTCAGCATCTTTAGTAATTTGTTTAATTGAGCTTATATCTGTTATTAGATCATTTACTTCTATATTAACATCTATGGGTAAAAGTTCTAAATCTGGCTCTCTCTCCATAATAATATCTAATTTACCTAAGGCATTTACCAGTTGTTTTCTAGCCTCTTCTTTTTTATTATTAGTAAGAAATCCAACTGCATTTTGAGTTTCTACAATAGCTTGTAATGCTTCGGGTATCATTTTATCTTTAATATTCACAATTTTATCAGTTGCTTTTTCTTGCATTTTCGTTTTAAGACTGTCTTTATGAATGACTAGACTAGATGGTTTTGCTATTGATGTTTCAATTTTTTTTGATGTATTGTCTGATATTCCTCTATCAATTTTACTTTTGCTTTCACAAGATGAAAAAGCAATAATTAGGATTGTAACCAGAACAGCTTTTTCTATTAAATTTCTCATTTCTATTTATTTTAAGTATTAATAAATTATTCTAAAATTCATTTTTAATGATGAATACTTACTTCTATTGAAGAAGAAGAATCCTTCATAATATCTTTTGCTTTTTCAATTTCTTCTGAAGTGCCATGTGCCATTACCAAATATTTGTCTGCTTTTAAATCAGATTCATATTTTAAAACACTATTTTTAGGAATACCTATTCTAAATAAAGCACCTCCTAAAGCAGATAATCCACCCACGATTACTGCACCTTCTAGACCTCCAACAAAAGTAGCAACAAAAGGACCCGCCATTACTAATGAGCCAATACCGGGAATTATGAAAAATCCTGCGCCAAAAATAAGCCCCCAAACACCACCCCAAAAGGCTCCCACTTTTCCCCAGGTTTTCATTGCATCACCTGTATTGTAATAACCAACAATATTATCCTCTTGATGAAAATCTTTACCAATAATGGATAGCTTTTTCATGTTAAATCCTGATTGCTGCAATTCCTTTACAACTCGCTCCGCTTCATAGTGTGTATTGCAAACGGCAACTGTAACTTCATTTTTCATTTTTATAGGGTTTATGGTTAAATAAAACAAGTTTCTATTTCTAATACAAAGCTACGTGTTCAACATGCTTGAAGTCTACCACCTAAGTAGCATAACTTTTGAAATAATCATAAGATTTTGTTAAACCTTAAATCAAAGAATAATTTTGTAAATGAAAATTCAAAAGGTGTATTCGTACTGATAAATACAGCACAGAACTATAGTAGATGTGGGCATAATAGTGAATAATCTTAGGTGTTTTTACCACTGATACGAAGTAATTATTAGACCTGTAATAGATTTAGTTTGAGCAATTGAGATATAAAAAAAGAAGTGTAATAATTAGGAGAAATACAGCAGGGTAAATTAATTATTTACTTTTAAACTTATCAAGTAAGGCTTTAATATCCTTTATTTCAATATGACTTCTATCTATCTGGATAATATCTTCTTCCTTTAGTTTTTGTAAATGTCTATTTAAAACATTTCTTGCACTACCGATCATACTAGCAAGTTCAGAATGTGAGAGATTATTAATAAGTTTTAATTGCGGAGAATGAAAACCTTCGTTTATATGATTAGTAAATAATTTTATAGTTCTTGACCAAGTATTTAATAAAGCCAAATCAGTAGCACTTTCTTCAAAAAAACGCATTTGTTCTCCCAAATATGGTAAAAATGTCCTATTGAGTTCAGGATGCTTGTGTATCCATTCTTTAACTAAATATAATGGCGCAACAAGTGCTTCTACATCATCTAATGCCTCTGTAAAAACATGATGTTCTTGACCATCTAATAAACAAATAATATCAAATAGGCTACCAGAATCTAATATTTCAATAATATATTCTTTACCATTTTCACTATTGATTTGAAAAACTTTCACTCTTCCACTTATAATAAGATAGAATTTATTTTTTGTTTTTTGATCATTAAATGGGAAATTACCCTTTTTCCAAGTCTCAACATAAAAGACGTCTAACATCTCTTTTATCACCTCGTCATTTAATTCAGAAAAATGTAAAGAATTTTTTATAAAATCATAATAGTAATTAAAATTAGTTGTACCCTCTTTCATTTAATATGGTTCAATAAATTTATCTAATATTCAAGGTATTTTATAATTCAAATTGTCCCTTCGGAATTATATGAAATCCAAGACGTTGCACTTCATTTTCAACATCCTCAATTTTAACCAATTTAGATGTATATATGGTAAACTCTTTTGGGAATATTTCCATATTAATATCAACATCTTTTATTCCTGACATATTATATAATGCATTTCTAATTTTTAACAAATCCCCTTCTTTAACGGCATTAGTTCCAAAAACCTTACCGTAATTTCCAGGAATTATATTGTCTTTTAATAGATTCATAATATTTATTATTTTTAATCTTGAATTTATAATATATAAGTTACTTAAAAAAAATTACTTTAATTACGTTTCTTCTATCGAATTATCAAATAACATAAATTGCTAATATACTTATATACAACGTGATATAAATCAGAGTTTAATATTGGTAAATTATTATTCAACGATAAAGATAAACCCAATAATACTTTTTTATTACTACTGAACTATGTTCATTCTCATTTGAAAAATAAAACCTCGTTTATAATCTTTAGTAAACCTTAAAAGTAAATTTATCGTTGAAAGAAATTATTAAAATCCAATTAAATTATCATCACTTCCATAATTAATTGACAATTCAATATTGCATTTAGATCCACTTCCAGCTGTTTTAAATTTCAAATAATTTATGAATCCATTTAACGAGCTATCACATTGGATACTTTCAAACATTAAATAAGTGCGAAAGAAATTAGTTTAGTATAATCTAGTCTTCAATAACATTGATACAAGAATCAGTTGAACATTCAATTGATTACTACATTTTACATAAGTTTTAATCTATTATATTAACTTCCGATTGTATGGTATTTGGCTTAATTGATAATTACAGTATTGACCAAACTGGTGGGTAGATATTTTGATTCTATGTCTAATCTAATACAAACATAGAAACCAAAATATCTTTGATGTTTTGTTTTTCGTTTTCAGGAAAAAGCTGAAGCAAGCTTCGCTTTAAAGGATTACGCGTTTTCAACTCGTGATCCCAACAGAGTATCCAATACAAACATAGAAACCCAAACATCTTTGATGTTTTGTTTTTTGTTTCCAGGAAAAAGCTGAAGCAAGCTTCGCTTTTTCCTGGAAACAAAAAAACCCACAACTTTCGTTGTGGGTTTCCTTTTGCGGAGAAAGAGGGATTCGAACCCCCGGAGGTGTGACCCTCGCTAGTTTTCAAGACTAGTGCATTCGACCACTCTGCCATTTCTCCAGTTCCAGTTTGAGTTTTTTTCTTCCCCAAGCTGATTTGTAGTATTTTTCCTTAGCGGTTGCAAATATAAGGAGCTTTTTTAATTTGCTGAATAAAAAACAAGATTTTTTTAATCTTTTTATATCAACTATTAAATGTACTTTTAACACCTTTAAAATCAACCTATCATGGAATACCCTTTTGATCTTATTCTCTTAATCTTTGTAGGTTTTATTGCAGGTGCCATAAATGTAATTGCAGGCGGTGGTTCTTTATTGTCCCTACCCATACTTATTTTTTTAGGCCTTCCGTCAGGAATAGCCAATGCAACTAATAGAATCGCCATTATTATACAAAATATTTTTGCGGTAAGTGGTTTTAAAAGTAAAGGTGTATCTGCATTTCCATATAGTATTTATTTAGCACTATCAGCATCTGTAGGAGCTATTATTGGTGCTTATATGGCCATAGACATTAATGGTGATGTGTTTAATAAAATTCTGGCTGTAATTATGGTAGTCATTGTGATTTACATGGTATTCAAACCGAAAATTTCTTTAAAACAACTCATAGAAAGAACTACCAGTAAATACTTTTGGTTAGGGGTTATTGCGTTTTTCTTTGTTGGTATTTATGGTGGGTTTATTCAAGCCGGGGTTGGTTTTATAATGCTATTGACCTTATCTAGTATAAATAGGTTCTCATTAGTTAAAAGTAATGCGATAAAAGTATTTGTTGCTTTAGTTTATTCATTAGTGGCGGTCGCCATTTTTATTTACAATGATATGATAAATTGGAAGTATGGTCTTATTCTTTCTATTGGAAATGCCGCCGGAGGATGGTTTATGAGTAGATGGTCAGTTAAAAAAGGGGATGGTTTTGTTAGGCTGTTTTTAATCATTATGGTTACGGTAATGGCTATTAAACTTTGGTTTTTTTAATAAGAGTTAATTTGAGGAAGTGACATAAGAAATCGATTCATAATTATTAATCGAACTGATCATCTTTTCTAATTTCAAACTCAGTAAATTATTGGCTATCAATACAATTGTCGTAAATCACCTCATTAACTTGAGATAAAGGTGAACCCTCATATAACCAAGTAATAAATTCATCTAATTTCTCTTCCGTACCTTCAGCCGATATAAAAACGGTCTTGTCCAGTTCATTCTTGACATAACCTTTTATACCTAGTTCAACGGCCTTATCCCTAGTATATTTTCTAAACCAAACACCTTGAACTTTCCCTTTGACTAAAATTGAATAATTAATAATTTTCATTGATTAGGCATTTAATTCAAAATTAATCAATAACCATATCAATAATAGACTATCAATTAATTATTTTATCTTTGTATTTCAACTTTTTTAATTCTAAGAATGAGTAATGCTATTGGAAAATTATTTAAACTTACAACTTTTGGTGAATCCCATGGTCAGGCTATAGGAGGCATTATTGATGGATGTCCGGCTGGGTTACCCTTGAATTTTGATGCCATTCAACATGAACTTGACCGACGTAAACCCGGACAATCTAATATTGTTACGCAACGTAAAGAATCTGATCAAGTACAGTTTTTATCGGGAATTTTTGAAGGTAAAACCACGGGTACGTCCATTGGATTTATTATTAAAAATACCAATCAGAAATCAAATGATTATAATGATATAAAGGATACTTTTAGACCTTCTCATGCAGATTATACCTATACTAAAAAATATGGATTACGTGATTATAGAGGTGGTGGACGCTCATCTGCCCGTGAAACCGCTAATTGGATAGTTGCAGGTGCAATTGCCAAGCAATTATTGAAAAACATCAAAATAAATGCTTTTACCTCTTCAGTTGGCGATATTTCTTTGGAAGAATCATATGAAAATTTAGATTTTTCCAAAATTGAATCAAATGCCGTTCGTTGTCCGGATACAACAATCGCTAATAAAATGATTGATCATATAAAAATAATAAAAAAGCAAGGCGATACTATAGGTGGTGTTATTAGCTGTGTGGCTCAAAATGTTCCCATTGGATTTGGAGAGCCTGTTTTTGATAAATTACATGCAAGATTAGGACATGCAATGCTCTCTCTAAATGCCGTTAAAGGTTTTGAATACGGTAGCGGATTTGAAGGTGTAAAACTCAAAGGTTCTCAACATAATGACGCTTTCAATACTGATGGCACTACAAAAACAAATCTTTCCGGTGGTATTCAAGGTGGTATTTCTAATGGCATGGATATTTATTTTAAGGTGGCCTTCAAACCGGTCGCTACATTATTGCAAAAATATGAGACTATCAATAAAGATGGCAAGCCTGTAAAAGTACAAGGTAAAGGTAGACATGACCCTTGTGTTGTTCCAAGAGCTGTGCCTATAGTTGAAGCATTAGCTGCTATAGTTTTAGCCGATTTTTATTTACTTAACAGAACTACCAAATTATAATGTTCTTTTAACTTTATTTGCTACATTATTGAGCCAGACTTTTTGGTTTTATGATGTAGATTTGGTTATCGAAAAATCAAAATATATAAAAGGTAGAGGAGCTCAAGTAAACACAAATAATCGTTTTGCAATTCATCAAAAAGTAATTGAAGATGATTTTCTAAATTATTGCTTGATAGAAAATGAAGATCCTGATCATAACAAAACACAATATTTAGAAATTTTTCCTAAAACTATTTTAAATAAAATTACTAGTACAGATATTGGTTTGGCCTATTCTATGAACCCATACCAAGGCTGTGAACATGGCTGTATTTATTGTTATGCAAGAAATACGCATGAGTATTGGGGTTATAGTGCCGGATTGGATTTCGAAAGAAAAATACTATATAAGAAAAATGCCGCTCAATTATTAGAGCATAAATTGAAAAGTAAAAATTGGCAAGCTCAAAATATAATGTTATCCGGTAACACAGATTGTTATCAACCTATCGAAAAAAAATTAGCCATTACCCGAAAGATTTTAAAGGTTTTATTAAAACATAAGCACCCCGTTAGTATCATTACTAAAAACACCTTGATTTTAAGAGATTTAGATATTCTTACTGAATTAGCAACATTAAATCTTATTCATGTCAGTATTTCTATAACCTCCTTAGAGGAAAGTACCAGAAGAATATTAGAACCAAGAACCGCATCCATCAATAAAAGATTAAAAACTATTGAAATTCTATCTCATCATAATATTCCCGTAAATGTGATGATGGCTCCTATCATTCCAGCAATTAATAGTCATGAAATATTTAATCTGGTGAAAAAAGTAAGTGAAGTTGGTGCAAGTTCTGTGGCATATACTATTGTCAGATTGAACGGTGCCATAGGTGAAATATTTACAGATTGGGTAAAAAAAACACTACCGGAAAGAGCAAACAAAATTTTAAATCAAATTGAAGGTTGCCATGGTGGTCAACTTAATGACAGTAGATTTGGCAAACGCATGCGTGGTGAAGGTAAAATTGCAGAACAAGTGGCTATTCAATTTAGATTAGCCAAAAAACAGTACTTTGATCATATTTGTATGTCACCATTAGATTATGCCCTATATTCCAAGTATAAAAATCCACAATTAAAACTTTTTTAATCATTTATTCATGAGTTGTAATTTTGAAGATTAGTTGTCAATAATATAAAGTGATTTTATTAAGGTCTTACTATGAAAATATTATGCTAATTAAAGCGTTATAATCATATCCCCTATTGGTTTATAATTAACTGATAGGGTTATTGTATTTAAAAGTAACTTATTAACCAACATAAAAAGTATGAAAAAAACTTACTCATTAAAAACATTCACTGTAATGTTTACTTTGTTTTTTGTTAGTTCTGCTATATACGCTTATAATGGAGGTGACAAACCAACAACTAAAAAAATTGATGTTACTTCTAATACTTTTACAAGCATGACAGACCCGGGATGGTCGTATACCTGTATGGATGGTATAGAAGTAGAATTATTAAGCTTGGGATTAAAAGATAATATTCCCGCTACATTAGAAATTCCTGATGTTGAAAGTCAAGACCATGTTGTTGTAGAAATTGTATATAAAGGTAATAATCCGGGCCCAACTATTGAAATACAAGACGATCAAGGTAATTCATATGAAGCATCAAGACTATTACCTTCAGGTGGAAACTCCAATGTTTGGTATTATAGAGCCAAATTACCCGCTACTTCTTCAATAAGCTATTCAAATACTACTGACGCTAATAGTGCTCAATCAATGTTGGCTTATGTTTTTAGAAGAAAAAATACAGGTGCAGCCTCAACAGGTGTATTTACAGCTTTAAGTGGGTACAATACTATAGAAACACTTTCCATTCCTGTGCAAACGGATTCAGGCCCAAGACCCATAAAGGTAGAACTACCGATTTCTGAATTAACAGATGATGGTAGATATATACATATTGAAGTGTCTGCTGCAGATGGAAGTTTTGCTGAATTGACTGAAACCATAGATAACTTTCCTTCAGGCCAATGTTGCATTAAAATTTTTGAAATTAATTTGGAAAATGTGGCAGGTACCGTTAATGAAATAGAGATTAAAATTGATACCAGAAAAAATAAAAACGGGCAAACTGTAGACGGACAATCATGGGTAATGGCAGGTGCTGTTAAAACTAATGTCCAATGTAGTTGCGTTGATTTTGATACGGAACCTCCAACTGCTGATAATTTTTCCAGTCACATCCTTTTAGAAAATATTAATAGAATGCCTGAAGTTACTTTTAGCGATGGGTGTTCTGCGGTAACTATTGAATACAAAGAATATGAAAATGTTGAGAATTCATGTTTTATTGATTTTGGACCAACTTATACAGCATCTAATATTTGGTTTAATAGTTTTCCATTTGATAAATGGCACCACTGGGAAAATGGATATTTCCAAAGGTTTAACGATGGTACAGCTAAAGTGCATGGAAGGGTGGTTAATAATGTTGATCCTACTTCTGGTTGGATGGTAGAAATATATTTTGAATCATTAGTAGATTTTAATTCCTGGATTAATACTGGAGGATATGTTGAAAATGATACACAAAAAGAGCTTCGAGAATATGCCAATGTAGATTTTAGTAAGCCTTACACATTAGAAGGCTTTGGTGAATATACCAATTCAAATTTAACACTATTGAGTAATACTGATTTACATCATATGGATCTTGGTCCAAGGGATGTTTACGGTGATTTTGGAATTGGTTTTTGGATCTCTTATGAAGGTACTGTCAATGGCCAAACAGTCGGTGGAGAAACAGCTCAACATATAGATATGTATGCCTCTTTAGATAAATGTGTAACTAAAAGAGTGAATATGATTATTAGAGAATGGATAGTTACTGATGCTGCAGGAAACTCTAGTGTATTTATACAACGTGTTGAATTTGAATAATAGAAGCAAAATTTTAAATAAGATGAAAAAATTTAGTTTATTATATATATTATTTTGTGTTGGTTTAATTGCAAATGCACAAATTCAAGAAGAAAATTTTAATGCATCGACAATTCCTACAGGCTGGTCAGCTACTACCGGACCAACAGGTTGTGCTTGGCAGTTTGGATATACCGGTAATTTACGTGGAAGTGGTGGAGAAACAGATAATTACTCTTTTTTTACATCAGGTGGTGTTATTTTTGATGATGATGCATGTGGTAATTTTATTAATAACGTAGTTGAATTAGAGGGACCTGCTGTAGATTTAGTTGCTGCAAATGTTAATAGCTTAGCTATAGAAATTACTTATAATCATCAAACATTTGGAGTAAGTGGAGATTTTATGGTTGATGTATGGGATGGAAACAATTGGCAAAATATACTAACTGTTGATGCTGATGACACTCCAGCTGGTACAGGATTAAATCAAACTAGAACTATTGATGTATCTTCTTATATCAATAATGCATTTAAAGTGAAATTTGTTTATGATGATGAGAATACAAAAACTTGGGGTATTGGCATAGATAATTATAAACTTTTAAATACAGCTACAGCTAGCATAGAAGATCTGGTCGAAGTAGGTTTTAATTATTCTCCAAACCCAATTACCGACAATGTATTAACGCTTAGAGCAAAAGAAAATATCTCTTCTGTAAATATTTATAATACTATAGGTCAAAAGGTAATTTCTAAAAAACCAGTTGCTTTAGAATCAAAAATACTTATGCAAAATTTACCAAATGGAGTCTACTTAGTTCAAGTAGAAGTTGGTAAACAAAAAGGTACTTTTAAAGTAATTAAATAAAAATTTGGTTATAAAAATTGTTAAGGTTCATTTTAAATAATGAGCCTTTTTTTGTTTATGAGAAATTGGTAAAACTATTATTATAAAGTATATTTGCACTTCATTAAAATTTAAAAAAATGACTGACGGATTATACGTAAAATTTAACACCTCTAAAGGTGACATACTTATAAATTTAACCTTTGAAAAAACTCCTGGAACTGTTGGTAACTTTGTTGCCTTGGCAGAAGGAAATTTAGAAAATAACAGTAAACCTCAAGGTACACCATATTATAACGGACTAAAATTTCACAGGGTAATTCCAGATTTTATGGTGCAAGGTGGTTGCCCTCAAGGAACAGGTACAGGCAATCCTGGATATAGTTTCGATGATGAATTTCATGCTGAATTAAAACACGATAAACCAGGTATATTATCAATGGCCAATTCAGGACCAGCAACGAATGGTAGTCAATTCTTTATTACACATGTTGCAACACCTTGGTTAGATAATAAACATACCGTTTTTGGTAGTGTTATTGAAGGACAAGATGTAGTTGATGCTATTCAACAAAATGATGAGATCAAGAGCTTAGAAATTATACGGGTAGGTGATGCTGCCGAAAAATTTAATGCTATTGAAGCTTTTAGAATTTTTGAAGGCTCAAGAGCTAAACGCGAAGCCGAAGAAAAGGAAAAACAAGAAAGTATTTTAGAGGCTGCTTCAGCAGGATTTAAAAAAACAGAAAGTGGACTTAGATATCAAATTATCCAAGAAGGAAATGGTAAGAAAGCGAACAAAGGCGATAAGGTGTCTGTTCATTATAAAGGACAACTCTTAGACGGTACTGAATTCGATTCATCATACAAACGAAAACAACCAATTGATTTTGCAATAGGTGTTGGCCAAGTAATTGCAGGTTGGGATGAAGGCATTCAACTTTTAAAAGTAGGTGACAAAGCCCGTATGGTAATTCCTTCTAACTTGGCTTATGGATCTCAAGGAGCCGGAGGGGTTATTCCACCAAATGCTCCATTAATTTTTGATGTTGAATTAATGGATGTAAAATAGCTGTTTCTTTAGCAGAAATTTATTATTTAATTTTCAAAATATGAAACGCTCCTTTGGAGCGTTTTTTTTATTTAATAGAAATGAGCATCATTAGAAGTCATTAAGAATCATTTAAATATAGCTTAAACATAACTTTTAATAATCAATAATTCTTAGATAAAGATAAAAAAGTGTTACAGATTCTTATTTAATTTCAATTAAGGTTTAAAAGAAAATAAAAAAAAGATTTTTTTAGCTTACATTCGCTTTAACATAAGAATTTGATAAAATGCTCAAAACTCTCACTAGAATAAGTGTTCTAATTATATTAGTTTTAACGGCTTGCAAAAAGCAAAAAAAAACAGATAATTCTTTAAAAGAATTAACAAACATAACCGATTGGGAAACTGTAGATATTCAACAATTGCCTTTTGAATTCAGTTATAACTATGATTCTATAATTGATTATTATTATACATTATCCTATTTTTCTGAAAGAAAACTAATAGAAAATGATGCCCACTTAAATCAATATTTTTCTGATTCCACTTCATTTTTACCAAATGAAAACTTATTTATTATAGAAAGCAAAAACTATCCTTATTTAGGTAAAGGTTATTTTTACAAACGTTTACCTGATGTAAATAAGCATAAAGTGCTTATTTTTATCTATCAAAATCTTCAAGAAGAAGAGACCCTACCCTATTTTGAATTACAAATTTTTAATGAAAATAATGACCTTGTAGATAAAATTATCATTGCAGGAGGTATTAATTATGATTGTAGTTGGGATAGAAAGTTTAATATAAATACTAATTATCTACTAACTATTATTGACAAAGAGGCTTGTTATGACATTGAAGATGAAAAAGAAATTGGAAAAAGAATTATCAATACCCAATACCAAATTAAGGAAGACGGGAGTATTGACATTTTGAATTCTAAAGATATATTATAATTTTTTTCTTCGTATATTACTTAATAGACCTTAAATTTTGTTAGTTTATATTTCATTTTAAAATTTTCAGCAATATAATGTTCAAATTCAAAACAGAATCTTCGTAAAATGAATTTTGTAACAAATAGTAACTTTACACTACTTATACATTGAAATCAACTAACTGTGACTAAAGAATTAGAGCAAAAATTTGTATCAGATTTAGAAGAGCATCAAAATATTGTGCACAAAGTATGCAGAATGTATACCAATAATCAAGATGCACATAATGATTTGTTTCAAGAAATCAGCATCCAATTATGGAAAGCCTATGCAAAATTTAGGGGTGATTCTAAATTTAGTACTTGGATGTATAGAGTTGCTTTAAATACTGCAATTACATTATATAGGAAATCAAAAAGATCTATAAAAACACAAGATTTTGATACTGTCTTATTCAAAATAGAAAGCACTAGTTATGATGATACACAAGAAGAACAATTAAAGTTACTATACAAAGCAGTTTATCAATTATCAGATATTGATAAGGCTTTAGTATTATTATATTTGGAAGATAAAAATTATAGAGAGATTGCTGAAACTATGGGTATTTCTGAAGTAAATGCAAGAGTAAAAATAAATAGAGTTAAAGGCAAATTAAAAAAAATATTAAATCCGTAGCATATGGATCAATTAGATTTATTAAAAAAAGATTGGAAAAAACAAGAAGATTCTTTCCAAAAAGTATCCTATGATGAGTTATCAAAATTGATACATAAAAAGTCATCTTCTATTGTAAAATGGATATTCTATATCAGTATTTTAGAAATAGTCGTGCCTATAATAGTTCTATTATTTACAGGTAATGATACTACCAATAAAGAAATACAAAGATTAGGTTTGTCTAATTTTATCAATGTATTTTATATTATAACCTATATTATTTTGGGTTACTTTATTTATCGTTTTTATAAAAACTATAAATCTATTTCTGCCAATTCAAATTCTAGAATTTTAATCCAGAATATCATCAAAACAAGAAAAATTGTGAAATACTATATTTGGTTTAATATAGCAATCATACCTGTTTTATCTTCTGTAGTGTTTTATAAAGCTTATAATTCTACTGATTTTTTAGAGAAGATTCCAAATGGTACCAATATGATTATAGTATGGTTATTGTCATTAATTTTGATTGTTATTGTAATGGCAGCTTTATGGTTATTCTATCAGCTTTTATATGGAATTCTATTAAAAAGATTAAATAAAAATTATAAAGAGTTAGTAAATACTGGCGATTGTGATGATGAATTATAATATGTCCAAACTGCCCTTGCCTTCTCTTATAATTTCAATTTCATCAGTAGACAAATCAATCACTGTAGATGCAATATTATTGCCATAACCACCATCAATAACAATATCTACTAAATTTTGCCATTTTTCAAAAATTAATTCCGGATCCGTTGTATATTCAATGACGTCATCATCATCTCTAATAGAAGTTGAGACTATAGGATTGCCTAATTGCCTTACTATTTCTCTAATAATATTATTATCAGGCACCCTAATACCTACAGTTTTTTTATTTTTAAAAGCCTTTGGTAAATTATTATTGCCGGGAAGAATAAACGTATATGGTCCTGGTAATGCTCTTTTTAAAATTTTATAAGTTGGCGTGTTAATTTGCTTGACATAATCCGACAAATGACTTAAATCATTACAAACAAAAGAAAAATTGGCTTTTTGTAACTTTACACCCTTTATCCGTGCAATTTTCTCTAAAGCCTTAACGTTAGTAATATCACATCCTAAACCGTAAATTGTATCAGTGGGATAAATAATTAATCCACCTTTTTGAAGAGAATGAACTACCTTATTAATCTCTTTAGGATTAGGATTCTCATTATAAATTTTTATAAATTGTGCCATGGTTTCAAATAAAACTAAAATTATGAAAAAAATGTTTAATACTGTAGGTTATGTACTATCTATTTCATTGTTTTTCTTTGTGCTTCTATCCTGTGAAGAAGATAACACTATTGAGATACCTATTGATAAAACAGAAATTAAAGATGTAGCTTATGGCGAACATCAACAACAAAAATATGATATTTATCTACCTAAGGAACGAAGTTCTTCTACTACAAAGGTGTTTATTTTGATCCATGGTGGAGCATGGATTGAAGGAGATAAAACTGATATGAATACTTATGTTACAGAATTACAAACCAATTTTCCTGATTATGCTATTGTGAATATAAATTATAGATTGGCATCTGTAGGTAATAGCCCCTTCCCTATGCAAATTGACGATATCAAAGAAATAATTACTCAATTACAGAATAAAAAAGAAACATATCAAATATCTAATCAATATGCATTTATTGGAGTAAGTGCGGGTGCACATTTGTCAATGTTATATGCTTATGCAAATGATAATAACAATGAAGTAGATATGGTTTGTAGTATAGTAGGGCCTACAAATTTTACGGATGATGCTTATGTAAACCCCAGCAATAGTAACTTCGCTTATCTAGCACTGTTAATACAACAAATTACAGGAGTAAATTACGATCAAAATATAGATTTTTATAAGAATATTAGTCCCTATCATGTGGCTACAAATGCTGCTCCTTCTACAATTTTATTTTATGGTGGTAAAGACAATTTGATTCCAACCTCTCAAGGCGTTGACATGAGTGAGAAACTAATAGCGTTAGGTGTAACAAATGAATTTACACTTTATCCTGAAGAAGGACATGGTTGGGAGGGTGATAATCTCTTCGATACTATAGTAAAACTAAGAGCTTTTATAAAGGCAAATTTTTAATATCATAAATATTAAGGCAGATTTGATTTTAAAATCTGCCTTTTATAAAATGTGGTTTAATTTACATTAACAATTAAACGAAAGCCTTCTCCGTGTATATTTATTATTTCTACTTTAGGATCGGGTTTTAAATATTTACGAAGTTTAGCAATATAAACATCCATACTCCTTGAAGTAAAATAATTATCGTCTCTCCAAATTTTGGTCAAGGCTAATTCTCTTGGCATTAAATCATTTAGATGTACAGCTAGCATTTTTAATAATTTATTCTCTTTTGGTGAAAGTTTACGAGCTTCATCTCCATCAAAAGATAAATGTCTTAATTTAGAATTCAAGAAAAATTTACCAATTTGGAATTCATGTTTTTCATCATCAGCACTCATATCTATTTCTTTTCGCTGTAGTATGACCTTAATTTTATGCAATAGTACTTCAGAATCAAAAGGTTTATTCAAATAATCATCAGCTCCTACTTCATATCCTTTTAACACATCTTCCTTCATAGTTTTTGCGGTTAAAAAAACAATTGGTACTTCAGTATTTGTTGCTCTAATATCCTTTGCTAATGAAAAACCATCTTTTCTTGGCATCATAACATCAAGAATACAAAGGTCAAAATCGTCATTTTTAAACATAATAAGCCCTTCTAAGCCGTCTTTGGCATGCGTAACGGAATAATCGTTTAACATTAGATAATCTTTTAGCACAGTACCAAAATTTGGATCATCCTCTACTAATAATATTTTTTTATTTGCCATAATATTTAAATTTAAATTAATGGTAATTTTATTGTAAATGTGCTTCCTGTTCCTTTTTCACTTTCTACATAAACATTACCGTGGTGGTGTTCTACTATTTTTTTAACGTAAGACAAGCCTAAACCATGTCCTTTTACGTCATGTATATTTACTTTTTGTTCTCTATAAAATTTATCAAAAACATGTTTTTGAACATTTTTATTCATCCCTATACCTTGATCTTTTATATGCAGCACTATAAAGTTACCCGCATTCTCACTATAAACATCAATTTTAGGTGGTTCATTAGTATATTTTATTGCATTATCTAAAATGTTCATAATCACATTTGTAAAATGAAATTTATTCACCATTACTTCACTTTGCAAGGCTTCTAAATGTAAATTTATATAACCTCCTTTATCTTTTATAATTAGATCAACATGGCTAATGGCATCGTAAATAATATCATGTAAATCTGCTACTCCTTGTGATAATTCTAATTGATTTTTTTCCAATTTTGATATTCGCAAAACATTTTCTACTTGGCCATGCATCCGTTTATTCTCTTCTCTTATCATCTCTGTATAGCGTTTTACCTTTTCGCTATCATTAATAATTTTAGGGTTAATAATGGCATCTAAGGCTAAATTAATCGTTGCAATTGGTGTTTTAAACTCATGCGTCATATTATTTATAAAGTCAGTTTTAATTTCTGATATTTGTTTTTGTTTGATCAACTGATAAATGGCACTGGCAAAAGCCAAAATAATAATGAAAATAAATATTGAAGCTAAGATCAAAATGTTTGATATTGAAGCTAATATATATTCGTTTTTTTCAGGGAAAGATACTTGTAATTCATAATTACTATTCCCATCATTATCAATAAAAAGTGGTACAGGATAAACCTCACCGGCATTACTTCTAAATTTAGAAGATTTTACTTTTGTGGCTAATCCATCTCCAAAAACTCCAAATTCAAAATTAATATCAATACCTCGTTCTCTTAATTCATTATCAAGGTTTATAGAAATTTCTTGACTGTTAATACGATCATATATAGGTTGCCTTGGTGCTATATCTTTAAAAATATTTTCGTATTGAACAGATTCTAACTTGCTCATTTTACCAACTTTGTATATCCTTTCTTCTGGTGTGATATCTGGAAAATCATTTTGATTTTCTTTATAACTATTGGAATTTATTTTGCCCAGTTCCTTTTCTTTATCTCCAAAAAATGTTTTAAATGTCAAAGAATCGTTCTCAAATAAGGGTATAGAAGATTTATAACTATTTTCTAAAATACTTTGTCTAAATGAAAATATTTCATTTCTAACCGTATCAATTTGCTGAAAATAAAAATCTTTTTTTCTTAAATCTCCCGTCTGAGATGCACTATCAATTATTGGTTTATATTTTCTATAATATTCATTAATTTCTCTTTCTTGAATGTTTTCAGAAACTTTTGCCAAAGCAAATTTCACATCATTAGTAAACTGTTTTTCACGAATATCTATTGAGCTGTTAATCCAATATACTTGGACTGCAATAATACCAATTAGAGCAACACTCATCAAAATAATTAAGAGTACAAAAACGCGTTTACTCATTCTAACAAAATTAACTTAACTATTTATGTATTGGTATTTTTTTAACTAATATTAACTAAAAATATTGGTATTTAACAATTATTTAAGAGCCTTTTTTGGCCCTTACTAACTTCAATAATTCTTTATGAATTTTTCCAACTTCTTTTTTTGTCTCAGATAATTTTACATTATTTATAACAAAATCAGACAAATTATTTTTTTTTGCTTCATCCCATTGGTTATTCATTCTTGCCAATACATTTTCAATATGAGTAGTATCTCTCTTTATCACTCTTTCAATTCTTAAAGTTTTAGGTGCCGTAATAGCAATAATATAATCAAATTCATCAGCTTTATTATTCTCAAAAATAATTGCATTTTCCTGAATAACATAGGGTGTTACTTGCCTTAATGCCCATTTTGAAAAATGCTTAGTCAATTTAGGGTGTACAATATTATTGAGTGTATTTAATTTTTTTTTGTCTTTAAAAACTATAGCTGCTAAATACGCTCTATTCAATATACCTTCTCTAAAGACATCCAAACCAAATTCAGCTATTAATTTCTTTTTTATGATTTTAGAGGTGTTCATTAGCTTTTTCGCCTCAAAGTCTGCATTATAAACGGGTACTCCTAATTCACTAAAAAAATCTGCTACTGTAGATTTTCCACTTCCTATACCACCTGTTAGACCAACCTTAATCATTCTTTTATTAGATATTCAATTTGACTTGGCTTAATTTTAACGTCCGAAACAAAAGAAGGTTTCAATTCTACCACGGGAATTAAATAATTGAGTTCATCCTTTTTTGACCTTTCATAGTCACAACTAATAATAAAATCATTCTTATTTATTTTATTATAATCTGAAATTCCTATCTGGAATATAATTTCTACCTGATCTGGAAAAGTATTAATAACATAATTTTTTGGTAAATTTTCAACCTTAAATGGCACGGTAAACCTAGCTTCTGTAAATTTTTCTATAGTACCGCTGACCGTAACTTCTTTAACAGAATACTCAACTTTTGATGACTTCAATAGTGTAACTAAGGGTATTTTAATTTCAAAAGAAGATTTTACATTTTCCAAAGTCATTTTTTTTGTTTCAATTTGAACAATAGAATCTAATAATTTTTCTGGCCCTGAAATAGACACTTCTTTAGGATTGACTTCTAAATCTCCAAAAAGATTATATCCTGATTCGTATTGGATTTCAATTTGAGGTATTACTTTTACATTTTTGGTAGAACTTAATCCTATATTATAAAATAAAGTGTCCGGTTTAACTGAATAAACTTCTACATCTGAAATCAATTGAGTTGATATTTGAGATAGTAAATTATCTGAAAGTTGATAATAAACATGTTCATTTTTTCTCTTAATCTCTTGCAAGTCTACATTTATTTCTCTTTTGAATAGATGATATTTAATTAGATCAAATCCAAAAGTCTTTAAAGTTACTTCAATTGTTTTTTTAGGTTCAGTTTGTAAAACTTTACCTTGTGGTAAATTAAAATATGCTACATTGATAACAACTGTATCTGTATATTCTTTTGAGAATTTAATCAACATCCAAAATAAGAAGGACACTAATAAAAATAACAAAATCATTTTAGATTTTTTTACATTTTTAATATTTCCGTTTGTTTTGTTTGCTTTTTTCATTATCAGTCAACTAATATATTAACAAAGTAAATGAGTATACAATGTAAACAAAAAAAGTGAGTTTTATGTTCTTAAAACTCACTTCTATATTATAAACATTTATAGTCTACTTTTTTGGTGTAGGGTTTAAATATTTTTTACTCAATTCCATAGAAATTGCAGAACGCTCAAATTTAATTTTTCCGGCACCAGTTTCAATTACACAAGCATCATCAGTTAAATCCACTATTTTACCGTGAATACCACTAGTTGTAATCACTTTTGCCCCTTTTTTTATTCCAGACTGGAACTTCTTTTCATTTTTCTGTCTTTTCATTTGAGGTCTTATCATAAATAGATAAATGACCAATAACATTGCGGGTATTAAAATAAAATTACCCATTGTGCCACCGGCTTGTAAAACTATTATTGTATACATATATATCATTGTTTTTAACTTGTTTTTTGTTTTGGTGTTACATCTGCTTTTATTGAAACAGCTTCTTTACCCTTAGCTGTATTTGTAGTTAATGTAATTATCTTTGTTTGTTTGTTTGGTTTATTTGTTGAGTTAAATTTAACCGTTATTTTACCGGTACCACCAACAGGGATAGGTTCTTTTGGCCATTCAGGTACGGTACAACCACATGTGCTTTTTGCATTAGTAATAATTAAATCTGATTTACCTGTATTCTTAAAATCAAAAGTAGTTTCAACTATATCACCTTCATTAATTTTTCCAAAATCATATTCACTTTTAGAAAATGTAATTGCCGAGGCTCCAGCGTTAGTTTTATAATCTCGTTGTTTAGCAATTTCTAAATTTTCTTTGTTAATTTTATCAGCTGCATTTTCTTTACAAGACCATACTGTAAAAATAGCTATCATAGATAAAAAGATTAATTTATTAGTCATAATATTTTATTTTAATAATATTGTATGTTTTATAATCTATAAAATTATTAAATTTTATAGTAACCCTCTTCCTATTTTTTCAATTTTATTTGTTGCTGTAAAGTCTTTTAACAATTTATCTAAAACACCGTTGATAAAAAAACTACTTTTTGCCGTTGAATAATCTTTCGCTATTTCAATATACTCATTGATAGTTACTCTAGTGGGAATTGAAGGAAAATAAACAAACTCTATTAGGGCCATTTTTATTAATATAAAATCAACTTCCGCAATTCTATCAGTATCCCAGTTTGGGGTTTTTGCATCAATATCATCCATAAATTCATGGTGATGCAACACAGATTTTTTGAATAATTCCAGACAAAAATCTTCATCTTCTGCATCTTTATATAACTTATTTTTTTCAAAACGAGTATGCAAGTTTATTTTTTTTAAGTTTCTAACAATCCAAGTATTCACAAACGGAATATCATCAACCCAAGTTATATTATGACTCTCAAAATAATCAAATAATTTATCATTTGGAGCAATAATATTTTTATAAATGTCTTCAATAAAAATCAACTCTTCCTTAGGGGATTTTGGTTTCGCACCTAACATGTAATTCGTATAGATTTCACTATCTTTAATGGCATCCCAAATTAATCTTACATACTCACTATCTTCTTTCCAATTTTTAAGCTTCTGTGTTTTAATGTAGTCTTGCAATGAAAGGTTATTTTTCAAACCTATCAAAAAAGGATGATCAACAAATTTTCTACTGGGATTTTTATCTTCTGTAGTGGCTAAATATTTTTTCTTAGTAATTTCCAGATGTTTTTCAGATAAATCTCTTACTTCAACTAATAAACCAAGTATTAAAACGTATAGGTCATAAATTTTAGTAACACTGAATTTTAAAAATTTTTCTTCTTTAACTATATCATCACTATTTGACTGCAAAATAGCATAAATAGATTGCATTACTTTTACTCTAATATGTCTTCTATTAAGCATGATTATAAAATTTGTACAAATAGCCAAAGAACTTAAAATTTGTATCTTCGTCACTATAAAAAAATCCTGGCAAAGGTAAAGTATTAGATAATGGTGTCAAAATATAAATTAGCTTTACTTTTACACTTTATTTTTTTCTTAAAATTAATAATTCATATTTAAAATTGAAAGCACTACGTTTTATAAATAAATTTTTCTACAAATATAAATACCGATTAATTATTGGTGTTTCTTGCACCATTATAGCCAAAATTCTATCGCTGATTACGCCTGTTTTAATTGGACAATCCTTAGATATGGTAGAAAAATACATTAAAAATGAAGTAACGGATTTACAAATAGTAAAAGACCTTTTACTCCAAAATTTACTATTAGTGTTGGGTGCCGTTTTACTTTCAGGTGTATTTACTTTTATTATGAGACAGGCTATTATTAATATGTCTCGTTATATAGAATTTGATCTTAAAAATGAAATATTTGAACACTATCAAAAGCTATCCGTCAATTTTTATAAAAAAAATAGAACAGGTGATCTAATGAATAGAATTAGTGAAGATGTTGGCAAAGTACGTATGTATGTTGGCCCAGCAATTATGTATTCTATTAATATGATTACCTTATTTGTTATAGTAATATCATATATGGTGAAAATTGATCTTACATTAACTTTATATACTTTATTACCATTACCTATATTGTCAGTTTCTATCTACTTATTAAGTAGAGAAATTAACAAACGCAGTAGAATAGTCCAAGAATATTTATCTAAGTTAACATCGGTTACACAGGAGTATTTTTCTGGAATAAATGTAATTAAAGCTTATGGTATAGAAAGGCAATCTTTTAATGATTTTGATACCATAGCAGATGAAAGTAAAGAAAAAAATATTGCATTGTATAAGTTACAAGCCTTATTTTTTCCTCTAATGATATTATTAATTGGGATTAGTAATATATTGGTTATTTATATTGGTGGTATGCGATATATTGATGGTATGATCAGTTTTGGTGTAATTGCTCAATTTATTATCTATGTAAATATGCTCACTTGGCCTGTAGCTGTTGTAGGTTGGGTAACCTCAATAATTCAACAAGCTGAAGCTTCTCAAAAAAGAATTAATGAATTTTTAAAGGTTGAACCTGAAATACAGAATTTTACTGATGAAATCACAAAAATTAATGGAAAAATTGAATTTAAAAACGTTTCCTTTACTTATGATGACACACATACCAATGCTTTAAAAAATGTAAGTTTTAAACTAGAAAAAGGTAAAACATTAGCTATTTTAGGAAAGACTGGTGCCGGTAAATCTACCATTGCAAACTTAATAGCTAGACTTTATGATGTGGACAAAGGAGAAATATGTATTGATGATAAACCTATCAAAAGTATAAATCTTAATAACTTAAGAAATGCCATAGGTTTTGTACCGCAAGATGCATTTCTATTTTCTGATACTATAGAAAATAATATTAAATTTGGTAACGAAGATGCGGTTAAAGAAGTTATTGTTAATGCTGCTAAAAATGCACATATACATAATAATATAGAAGATTTCTCTAAAGCATATGACACATTTATTGGTGAACGTGGTGTTACATTATCAGGAGGGCAAAAGCAGCGAATATCAATTGCCAGAGCTTTAATAAAAGAACCTGAAATATTAATTTTTGACGATTGTCTTTCTGCTGTAGATACTGAGACTGAAGAAATAATTCTTAATAATTTGAAGGAAGTAAGTAAGCATAAAACCACCATAATAATTACACATAGAGTGTCTTCAGCTAAGAATGCAGATTTAATTATTGTGTTAGATGATGGGCATGTAATTCAAAATGGAACACATGACGAATTATTTAATCAAATCGGTTTTTATCAAGATATTTACAACCAACAACTTATGGAAAAAATAGCTGAATAAAATTAATGTATTGCAAAAGAAAACCAATAAAGTGTTGTTCAAATCATTTATTTTTTTAGATTTGTGTTTAATTGTTAATTTTAGTTAAACAAAAAGTTAAGATTATTATGAGCGAAAACGAATATTCAGAACAAGAAGAAATCTTTTCACAGGTATTAAGAGCAGGAAGAAGAACCTATTTTTTTGATGTAAGGTCAACAAAAGCGGGAGATTATTATTTAACTGTTACAGAAAGTAAAAAATTTACACATGATGATGGCTCTTTTCATTATAAAAAGCATAAAATTTATTTATATAAAGAAGATTTTAATGAATTTAATGAAATGTTGGTAAAAGCAACAGAATATATTATAAATGAAAAAGGTGAAGAAGTTATTTCTGAGCGCCATCAAAAGGACTATCAAAAACCAAGTGAAGTTAGCGTTGAAGGTGAAGATGCTAAGTCTACCGATAGCTTTACCGATATAAGTTTTGACGATATCTAATAAATTACTAACTCAATTAAGTTTAAGACTGCCCTAAAAAGCAGTCTTTTTTTTTTACTCCTTAGTTTTAGTTAGTTCCTTTTTATACCTTTATACTTTAAAACTAAGCCAACATGAATTTTTCAAATAAAGAATACCACCTCTTATTAGAGAACAACTTATTTTTTAATTATTTTCTGTTTCTATTTTTTATTTTTTTTGGTACCCCCTATCTTAATGCTCAAGATAATCTTAATTTAAATTATTACTTACCACAAGATGTTAATTATAATGCAAACATTCCAACTCCTGAAAGTATTTTAGGTTTTCAAATTGGAGAATGGCACGCTTCACATGATAAAATTGTGCATTATATGCAAACTTTGGCAGAAGCATCAGACAGAATTACGATTGAAAATAGAGGTAATAGTTATGAAAACAGACCTATCCTTTTACTAACTATCACTTCTACAAAAAATCATCAAAATATTGAAAAAATAAGAACAGATCATCTACAATTATCTAATTTTCAATTAACAAATGCTATAGATATAAATAATATACCATTAGTGGTATATCAAGGATTTTCTATTCATGGAAATGAAGCAAGTGGTGCAAATGCAGGCTTGCTAGTGGCCTACTATTTAGCAGCTGCAGAAGGTGCTGCCATTGATGAATTATTAGAAAATACTATTATATTATTTGATCCTACTTATAATCCTGATGGATTACATCGTTTTTCAACTTGGGTTAATATGCATAAAAATGAGCATATTACAACGGACAATAATGACAGGGAATATAGAGAATCATGGCCTAATGGCAGAACTAATCATTATTGGTTTGATATGAATAGAGATTGGTTGGTTAGCCAATTACCGGAATCTCAGGCACGTATTAAGAGTTTTCATAAATGGAAACCTAATATTTTAACAGATCATCATGAAATGGGTACCAATGCAACGTTCTTTTTTCAGCCTGGCATCCCATCTAGAACACATCCATTAACTCCTAAACTAAACCAAAAACTTACAGCTAAAATAGGAGAATATCATGCCAAAGCTTTAGACAAAATAGGTTCTTTATATTTTACTGAAGAGCGTTATGACGATTTCTATTACGGTAAAGGTTCTACTTTTCCTGATATTAATGGAGGTATTGGTATTTTATTTGAGCAAGCCAGTAGTAGAGGTCATGCACAACAAACTGATAATGGACTATTAACTTTTCCTTTTGCCATTAGGAATCAATTTACAACGGCTTTATCTACACTTGAGGCAGGAAAAAATATGCGAATAGAATTATTAAACTACCAAAATAATTTCTATAAAAATGCAAAAAGTGAAGTAACTAAGGACAAAAATAAAGCAATTATTATTGGTGATAAAGATGATAAAACAAAATTGTTTCAATTCACTAAAATGCTAGAACGTCAACATATTAAATATAATAAGTTAAATAAAAATGTAAAATCTGGCGGAAAAATTTTTTCCACTACCAGCAGTTATATCATTCCTTTAAATCAGCCTAATTACCGAATGATAAAAGCAATGTTTGAGACTAGAACTTCATTTCAAGATAGTTTATTTTATGATATATCAGCATGGACACTTCCTTTGGCCTTTAATTTAGATTATAGTTATACAAACAATACATCAGCTATTGGAGAAGAAGTAACCTCACTAGAATTCCCTGAGGCTAAAGTAAATTCAAAAAGTAATTATGCTTATATTTTTGAATGGGATGAATATTATACCCCCAAAGCTCTATATAGTATTTTGCAGCATCAGTTAAGAGCCAAAGTTGCCTTAAAACCTTTTAGTATTAATGGCAAAAAATATGATTATGGTACTATACTTATTCCTGTTGAAAACCAGAAGAAAACAAGTGATGAAATTTATTCCCTTTTACAAAAAATAAGTAAAGATACTGGTGTAAATATAGATGCGGTTAGTACGGGAATTACTAAGGGTATAGATTTAGGAAGTTCTTATTTTAAAATAGTAAAATTGCCAAAAATTGCCGTTTTAGTTGGAGATGGTATTACGCCTTATGATGCTGGAGAAATTTGGCATGTATTAGACACCAGATATAATATACCGATCACCAAATTAGATACTAAAGATTTGGACAAAGTAGATCTTACTAAATATACCACTCTAATTATGGCTAGTACTTCTGGCAGTACTTTGAATAAAAATCATCAAAATTTAAAAGATTTTGTAATTAAAGGTGGTGTTCTTATTGGGTATAGAAATGCCTTACGTTGGTTGAATAACAATAAATTTATAAAATTAGGCTTTAAAAAATCCAAACCTCTATCTAAAAATATATCCTTTGCAGCACGAGAAAATTATAAAGGTGCTCAAGTAATTGGAGGTGCTATTTTTGAAGCCAACATTGATAGGACACACCCTGTAAATTTTGGCTATAATAAAGATAAAATTGCATTATTTAGAAATACTACTTTGTTTATAAAAGCGGACAGTACCAATTATAGAAACCCTATTCAATATACCAAAAACCCACTTCTTAGTGGTTATATTTCTAAAGAAAATTTGAAAACCTTGAAAGAAACTATACCGTTTAAAACGGCTAATTTAGGCAAGGGTAAAGTGATTGTCTTTACGGACAATACCAATTTTAGAGCATTCTGGTATGGTACCAACAAGTTAATGATGAATGCCATTTTCTTTGGAAAAATGATGTGAAATAAATAAAAGTCAACCTGCTCAAGTTAATGAACAGATTGACAGAATCAACCAACCTACTATAACATTTCAAAAGTTATTGTAAATTGTAAAAATTCATCTTGTGGGTTATAATAAACCCAATTTTTATAATAAGATGAATTGTCAGTTACTTTAGCAATTTTCCCAATCTTCCTTTTTGATTTTAAAGCTATTTTTTTAGCTTTATCAGTAGCTTTTTGTAAAGCTTCTTCATATAGTACATCATATTTAATATTTTCAATATCAATTTGATATTCAAAACTATTGGTACTAACACCAATAATACGAGTACTTAATACTTTAGAAATGTCTTCTTGAGATTTGGTTTCAAAATTATAGACTGTTCCATCTTTTTGAAAATACATAGTTAAATACTCAATTTTACTTTCTTTGAGTTTGTCTGTATCAATGCCTTTTTCTTTAAGTTTTTTAAAATATCGCTCTTTTAATTCTTCAAAAGAGTTACAATCAGATACTCCATAACCTAATTGATCTAAACTTATAATAATTTTTACACGATAACCGATTATTTCTTTTTTGAATTTTACAGAACTATTTACTTCTATAGTATTATGAATTTCCGAGGTATCTTGAGCATTGGTAACCCAAGTCAATAATAATGCAAAGGCAATAATTAAATTCTTCATGACTTTTTATTTTAAATTAAATGAGCTCAATATTTTTTCTCCTATAACCTTATCCTTATCAAAATCCTCTATACTACTGGTAAAAGTAATTACATATGCCTTATTGTTTTTAATTCGATAATGCTGTTCTAGTTTTAGTTTCATTCCGTCCTGTTGACCTGAAAATATGACCTTATAGAAATCACCATTTTCAGATTTAACTTTTTCTTTTTCCAAAATAGTAGGGTAAACCGTTTTAATCTGATCTAATCCCGCTTTTGCATAGGCATCTAAATCAATATTTTCAGGCAAATTTTCTATAACTCCATTAACATTCTGAGTTACTTGGTCAGTATCTGAATCAAGTTTTGAAGTCATCATAAAAACCGTCCCTCCAGTACCCGATATATCTAAAGTCCAATCCTTTGGATATTGAATGGTGTACTCTGATTTGTCAAGTTTTTCCCAATCTTTTTCTTCTATTACATTATTTACATCTGATACTGTTTTCTCAGCATCTGTTTTTTTACAAGCGTTAAGTGTTATAATAAATACGCTAATACCAATAATTGTTATTAATTTTTTCATTCCTTTATTTCTTTATTTAATTCAATACTTTTTTGTTAACTACCCTACTGTAAACATAAATGAAGCAATAATCATCCAAGCTCCTACTATAATACCTAACATACCTAGTTTACCTTGTTTTGGTGCTATTTTTTCGCGAATACTTGCTGCTTTTTCTTGTGCTGAAGGGTTATTTCCAAGAAATAGTTTGTTTATTTGTCCATAACCTAGCATAAAACCTAAACCTGCTTCAACAACACTACCTGCCAATAAAGTAATCCACCATATAGGTGCGGCTGTCAACCAACCCAAATTTAGAAAGGCTGTAATAATTCCCCAAACACCCCAGAAACAAAAAACAAGACCTATCCAACCTTGGTATGGTTCAATTTTTTCTAATAATTCTGCTGCATTTGGCTTTTTTGATAAGATTAATGATGGCACCGCAATGATGCTTAATAATACTAATGAAATTCCGTAAATCATAATTTTAATTTTTAATGGTTAATATTTGATTACAAAATTGCAGTAATATGTCATCCATTAAAACACCTAATTTGGGTAAAATACAACCCCTGAAAATTGGGGTGAACAAAATGTAAGTTTACAGCATCCCTTGAAGAGATAGATATTGATTGATGTGAAGTTCCTAATTAAGTTTTATATATTAAGAGAATAATATGATATGATTAAACAAATTGATTAACAATTATTTGATATCCTCATTAATGTCTATTATTAGGTCTACTTAATCATCTAACAGGCCTAACTTAATTGCATATTTAGTTAAACCAGCTAAATTCCTTACTTCTAATTTAGAAATTAGATTTTTTCTATAGCCCTCAATAGTGTGCTTGCTTAAAAATAGCTGATCGGCAATTTCTTGAGTGGTATGTTCAAGAGCAATTAATTTTAAAACTTCTTTTTCTCTATTGGTCAAAGAAGTAATAACTTCATTTTCTTTTGTAAACATACTTTGCATATATGCTTGTTTAATACTTTCAGAAAAGTACTTATCTCCTTTTAATATAGTTTCAATTGCTAATAATAATTCTGTTTTCTCAGCATTTTTAGGCACATAACCATCAACATTGTCATTTGTTAAGGTATGAATCGTTCTTGAATCGTGAAGCATGCTTACCACTAATGTTCTGATAGCAGGGAAATTATCCTTAATATGTTTATTTAATTCAATACCACTTACATCTGGCATATTAACATCAGTAATAACAAGATTAATATTTTCACCCTTTATATTATCTAGATATTTAATTACATTTTTACCGGAATTGGCAGTCATTACTATTTCAAAATCAGATTCATTATTAATAATACTTAATAAACCATCTAAAAACATTTTATGATCATCTACTACTATCAGTCTACTTTTGGATTTAACTGTCATAATTTATTGGAATTTCTATATTAACCACTGTACCTCTATTTAATACTGAGTCTATATTTATTTGTGCATTTAAGGTTTCTAAACGGCTTTTTATGTTTTGTAAGCCAATGCCATTCGGTGTTTTTTCTGTGTCATACCCTATTCCATTATCTTCAAACAACATTTGCACCATATTATTATGCACATTTACATGAATTTCAATGTTTTTTGCTTTTGCATGTTTTAATGTATTGGTAATTAATTCTTGTAATATGTTAAATATTTCAACCTGCAAATTTTCGTTTAAAGCATTTATTTTACTTTCTGGATGTGGGATGAAAGTTATATTTTGATCTGACGCCTTGTCTAGTTTATCAATATATTCACCAATTAATGTAGTAAAAGCATTTTGGCTGAATTTACTTGGTATTAAATTGTGGGATATCTCTCTAACTTGTTTGTAAGTCTCATCTATTTGATTTACAATAGAACCCTTTATTTCAGTTGTATCACTTAAATTATTCATTTGTAATTTGATTGCCGCCAAATTACCACCAATACTATCATGTAATTCTCTGGCAATTCGACTGCGTTCATCATCTTGAGCTTCAATAGACGCTTTCACTAATTTTAACTCTTGTCCTTTGATTAACGACGACACCTTTTGCCTATTAATTTCTTCTTGTTTGGTATTTAATTGACTCTGTGCCTGAAGTTTTTGATAATAAACATAAAGTAATGCGACAATTGGCACTAACAAAATTAGAAAACCAATTAAAAAAGCGTTCTTTATAGTCTTTTGTCTTTTGATTTCACTTTCTTTTAATAATTGCTCTTCTTGTAATGACAATATTTCATTTTCTTTCTGAACAGTTTGATATTTAATTTCAAGCTCTTTAACTTCTTTAGTATTCTGATCTTGTGTAATCATATTCGATATAGACTGATATTGCGTCATTAAACTATAAGCATTTTTATAATCTTCTAGACTAACATATACATCTATTAAGTTATTTGCGATTACCTTTTGCGATTCCAACTGATTCCATTGGACAGCATTTACATAGGCAGTGGACAAAACAATTTGAGCAGCTTCATATTGTTTTGTAATACTATAAACTTTTCCAATTCTTAATATTGAGGCAATATAAAGGTCATAGAATTGTTTTTCTAAGGCCAAATTTTTTGCCTTTCCTAAAAAATTTAAAGCTTTGTCATAATTTTTTTCCATCAAGGCAATAGTACCTAGATTGATTTGTACCTTTAAAATGGGTTTATCTAATTTTAAATAATTAAAATCTTTTAATGCTTTTTTATAAAACATTTTTGATGCCTCTAAATCATTTCCATATAAATATACATCTCCATAATACTTATTCGCAAAAGCTCTAATTTGCTTATCATTACTTTGATTGAGACATTCATCTAATATGGAAATAGATTTATCGTATTCGCCTTTTTCAATATAAGCTAAAGCCAAGCCCAATTTATGCTTATAATGTAGTAAGGCATTTTTAGCCTTGGGTGTAATAGAAATACCTTGTAAGTAATATTTCATTGCCTCATCATATAATCCTTTTTGAAAAGATCCTATACCCAAAATTTCATAAGATTTTGATAATAACAATGTATTTGTAATTTTCTCTGGCGTATTTTTTAATACTTCATCTTTCAAATAATTACCATAGTAAATTATTGAATCAGTATTCCCTAATTGAATATGTACCTGTGCTATGGTTTCAATAAGGAAAGTTCTATCCGTAAATGTTATAGCATTATCTAATTGTTGGTATAATGAATCTGGTGCACGTTCTGGAATAGTACCAAATGCCGTATAACTATTCCCATTTTCTTGTGATATTAAAGAATAGGGGGAAAATAATAGGGAGAGAAATATAAATTTATAAAATGTTTTATGCATTAAAATAATCATTTAAAGCAGGAACCAATTTTCAATTTCGTTAATAATTTCTGCATCACCAGAGTTACATTCAAATTCATTATTACCTTGATTATAAGTATAAACTTTACCCCAATCTTGATAGTTATTGGCAATTTGCTTAATAGCATCACAAATAAAAATCATTTCTTCATTTGTTGTTATAGGATGTAAAGACAGACGAACCCATCCTGGCTTATTCGTTAAGTTTTTATTAACAATGCCTTTGGTCATTTCTTTGGATGAATCTTTCTGTAATTCAAATAAATGATGGCTATACGTACTTGCACAAGACCATCCTCCTCTTACTTGAATACCAAATCTGTCATTTAATAATCTTACTATTAAATTATAATGGATATTTTCAATTCCGAAAGAGACACAACCAATCCGTTTTTCTTTGTTATAACCTAAAATAAACAAATCAGGAATTTTTTTCAATTTTTCAAAACAAATTTCCAACAACTCTTCTTCTCTTTCTTTCATTTTCTCAACATTCATTTTATCCTTCAATTGCATGCATAGGGCGGTACGCATAACTTGTAAAAAACCTGGTGTACCACCATCTTCTTTTGTTTCAATATCATCATGATAACCATATTCTCCCCAAGGGTTTGTCCATTTCACATTACCACCGCCCGGGTTATCGGGACATTTAGTCTTGTACAATTCTTTATTAAAAACCAAAACTCCGCAAGTACCTGGACCACCCAAAAATTTATGTGGAGAAAAGAATATCGCATCTAATTGTTGATTCTTATTTTTTGGATGCATGTCTATGTCAACATAAGGTGCTGAAGCCGCAAAATCGATAAAACAATATCCACCATGTTTATGCATTACTTCTGCTAATGCATAAAATGGTGTTATAATACCGGTAACATTAGAACAAGAAGTAAAAGCTCCAATTTTCAACTCTCTATCTTTATATTTTATGATTTCATCTTCTAAAATCTGAGGGCATACTAACATTTGATCATCAGCAGGTAAAATTACAACATCTGCTATGGTTTCCATCCAGGGAACATGATTAGAGTGATGTTCCATATGCGTTATAAAAACAACTGGCCTTTCATTCTTAGATAGTTTAATTTGATCTTTGATAACATCGGGCCATCGTAGGCCTATTATACGTTGTAATTTTGCTAATGCTCCTGTCATTCCAGTACCAGTAGTAATTAATATATCATTTTCATTTGCATTAACATGTTTTTTTATTATTTGACGTGCATGCTTATAGGCATATGTTGACACTTTTCCTGTCTCACTTGAAAAGGAATGCGTGTTAGCTATCATTGGTGCTATTTTATGAAGCATAACTTCTTCAATTGGACCGTATAATCTCCCACTGGCTACCCAATCTGCATACAATACTTTTTGTTCACCACTTATAGATTTATAATCATATCTATCTCCAATTACATTTTCTCTAAATCGTTGAAAATGATCTTCTAATTCTGATTGATGATTAATTATATCTAAATGTTGTTTCTTATTGTTTAAAATACTCATAAGTTAAATATCAATACTATTATTCGCTTCGGTAAAAATAACCAAAGTGAATGAATAATTGTGAAAATCTTTTTTTTATTATCTTCAAGATTGTTCTCTCAAAATTTATAAATAAAATAAGGCAAAGTTTATTTTCTTTATTGCAATTACTGTAAAATATATAATATCAAACAACGCATATTTTTTATATATTTGTTTCTTATTTTGAATTCAATATGCTATGAACTCTAGAATATGGATTTCTCCACCTGATATGACTGGTGAAGAGTTAAAATATATTCAAAATTCTCTATCCGAAAACTGGGTTTCGTCAGTAGGTCCTAATATTGATGAGTTTGAAAATGTTTTACAAGGATATTTAGGAAATAAAAGCGAAGTTGTTGCATTGAATTCAGGCACTTCAGCAATTCATTTAGCATTAATTCAATTAGGAGTAGAACATGGAGATGAAGTTATTTGTCAGAGTTTTACTTTTTCGGCATCAGCAAATCCAATCCTTTACATGGGTGCAATACCTGTTTTTGTAGATAGCGAAAAAGACACTTGGAACATTTGTCCACAATTATTAGAAGAAGCCATTAAGGATAGAATTTTAAAAGGCAATAAACCCAAAGCTATAATTGCAGTGCATTTATATGGTATGCCTTATAAAATTGATGAAGTGCATTCTGTTGCAAAAAAATATGATATACCAATAATAGAAGATGCGGCAGAAGCATTAGGTAGTAAATATAAAGGTAAAAAATGTGGTACATTTGGAGATATAGGTATTCTCTCATTTAATGGCAATAAAATAATTACAACTTCTGCCGGTGGAGCCTTAATTTGCAAGTCGAAGGAAATCAAAAATAAAATAATTCATCTAGCTACTCAAGCTAAAGATGATGCACCCCATTATCAACACTCAAAAATTGGATACAATTATAGAATTTCTAATGTGTTATCAGGGATTGGGTTAGCTCAAATGAAAGTGATAGATGATAGAGTTGCTTCAAGGCGAAAAAATTATAATTTTTATTTTTCTCACTTAAATAAATTGTCTAATATTTCTTTTTTAGAAGAATTAGAAAGTTTTTATACCAATAGATGGATGACTTGTATATTAACGGAATCTTATGACTTTAGAGAAAATTTAAGATTAACTTTAGAAAATAATAATATTGAATCAAAACCATTATGGAAACCATTACATGAACAACCCATTTTCTCAGAATTTCCTTCGTATATCAATGGAGTATCTAGTACTTTATTTAAAAAAGGATTATGTTTGCCAAGTGGTTCCAATTTATCAATTAGAGAATTAGAAACTATTTTATTAACAATAAACAACATAATAAAAATATAAACGGCTTATAATGAGCACCTTTTGCAATATTTTCCACTTAAAAAAATCGTTAATTAAAACCTAATTTTTTTTTTAAATTAAACATTAATAACTCTTAATTTCGTAAAAATTTTTGAAATGAATAATAAAATCAAATTCTCAGACCTAAAAAATTGTACATTAATTTTATCAATACTTACACTCTTGATATCGTGTGGTACTAAACAAGATATTGTATATTTTCAAGATGCTGATGTTACAGCAATTAGCAGACCTATTGAAAATTATAGTCCTGTCATTCGCCCAGATGACATGTTAACTATTACCGTTTCTGCATTAGATTTAAATGCAGTAAGACCATTCAACTTAATGGCTGTGGCCTATGCACAAGACGATGGTGAAATAGGTAGAACAGCTTTACAAAGTTATTTGGTAGATGCCAATGGTAATATTGATTTTCCCGTTTTAGGTACATTGAAATTAGCTGGATTGAATAGAATTCAAGCTACAGCAATGATAAAAGATATGTTAAAAGAATATATCAAAGACCCCATTGTCAATTTAAGAAATGTAAATTTTAAAGTATCTGTTTTAGGTGAGGTTAATAAACCAGGAGTTTATACGGTTCAAAATGACAGAATAACTATTCTAGAAGCATTAGGTTTGGCAGGTGATTTAACTATACAAGCCGAAAGACATAATATTTTGGTTATTAGAGAAGAAGGTGGTAAAAAAACTTATAATAGAATAAATTTAACCTCAGAAGAAGTGTTTAATTCACCCATGTATTACCTTACTCAAAATGATGTAATATATGTTGAACCAAACAATTCAAGAGTTAAAGGGTCTACAGTAGGGCCAAGTACTAATCTAACTTTAGGTGTCGTTTCTGCCCTTTTAACCACAGCAGCATTAGTTATTAGTATAACTAATACCAGTAAGTAAATTTATCATTAATGGAATTCGAAAAAAGCTATAACATACAAGAAGAAGATAACTCTGAAAATAGTTTAGATTTAAGAGAGCAAATTGAAAAATACTTGAGGTATTGGAAATGGTTTTTATTAGCTATTCTAATTACTTTTTCATACACTTATTTTAATTTAAATTTTACAAGACCCTCTTATGAAGCTTTTACAACTATAAAAATTAAAGATGAAAAAGGTGGCGATAAATCTACATTATCTGCTTTTCAGGATCTAGGTGTCATGAGTAATAGTAAAGATAATATTGACGATGAAATAGAAGTTTTAAAATCTAAAACCTTAGTTACCGAAGCTGTAGAATCTTTAAAATTAAATATTCAATTTTTCACTGTTAAAAATTCAATTAGTGCTTTTCTTGATAATAACTTTGGTTTCAACACCGAATTCTATGAAAAAGAAAATTACGAAAACCCACCCTTAAAATTAAACTTTTTTATTAGTGACTCAGCATTAAATAACGTTGGTTCACAATTTATTATCTCTATTAATTCTATTAACCAATATACTTTTAGCACGATAGATAAATCAATAATAAAAACACAATCTTTTGGTGAGAAAATTACAACCAATTTTGGTGATTTAATTATACTTCCAAATCTAGATTTAAGGAAAAATAATTTAATAGGCTCTAATATTCTAGTGAACATTGTACCTATAAAGGTTTTAGCGAATGCTTATGTAGATGGCTTGCAAATTGAACCAAAATCTGAATTTTCAACAATTTTAAGTTTAACTGTAGGAAGTAGTAATAAAAAAAAGGCAGAGGATTTTTTAGATGAATTGGTGGTAAAATATAACCAGCGTGCTATAGATTTAAAGGAAGAATTAACTAAAAGCACTTCTGATTTTGTTACTAAAAGATTGAAGATTATTTCAGAGGAACTAACGGATGTAGATGAAGCTGCTGAATCTGTTAAATCAAAATATGGAGCTTCTGATGTTGCCTCAAGTGCTGGAATAAATATGCAAGTTGGTCAAGAAATAGAACAACAAATTGTTCAAGCTAATACGCAACTTGAACAGATCAGTGCTATTAAAGAGATTGTTCAAACCAAAGGTACTAATGAAATTATACCCAACATGGGAATTGCTGACGCTAATGTCTCAAATAGTGTTGATAAATACAATGAATTGATTTTAACAAAGAAAAACTTACTAAAAAATTCTACTGAAAAAAATCCTATTGTTGCAAATTTAACGGATCAAATTAAATCTTTGGAAACTAATATTAATAAAGGTTTAAATAATGTTGAGTCCTCGCAAAAAATTGCATTAGAAAATTTTAACAAACAGTATAATATTACACGTTCAAGAATATATGGTGCACCTCAACAGGAAAGACAGATACGAGATGTAACACGTAAACAACAGACTAAAGAAGCTCTATATTTATATTTATTGCAAAAAAGAGAAGAAACTGCTATTACTTTGGGAGTTGCCGATCCGAATGCAAAAGTTATTGATAAAGCCGAGAGTTTACCTAACAAAGTGGCTCCAAAAAAGAAAATGGCATTTTTATTAGCACTAATTGTTGGTTTATTAATCCCTTTTTCTATTTTATACCTACGCGAGATACTTGATTCTAAAATACATACAAGAGAAGATATTGAAAAAGTTTTAAACATCCCAATTATTGGAGACATCCCTAAATTAGAGGGTAAAAAAAGATATCTTATAAAAAAAGATGATTATTCAAGTATTGCTGAAGCATTTAGAATTTTACGTACTAATTTAAGTTTTATATTACCTAATAATAAAAGTGACAATAAGGGTAAAGTGATTTTTGTAACTTCAACCATTGCCCATGAAGGAAAATCTTTAGTTTCCACTAATTTGGCAACAACTTTATCTCATGCTGATAAAAAAACACTGATATTAGGATTAGACATTAGGGCTCCAAAGATAGAACCATATTTAGGAGTTAGAGGTAAATTAGGAGTTACAAATTATATTGTGAATTCTGATATAAATTGTGAAGATTTAATAATCAATGCTCCTGAAAATGAATGGTTAGATATTATCTCATCAGGTGATTTAGCACCAAACCCTGCAGAATTATTAATGAGTGAAAGAATAAAAGAATTATTTGATTATGCTATAGACAATTATGAATATGTTATTGTAGATACGGCGGCATTTAGTATGGTAACAGATACTTTATTATTAAGTAAATTTGCCGATTCATTTATCTACGTAATTAGAGCTAACTATCTTGACAAAAGAATGTTAAAATATGTAAGTTTCTTACATAAAGAAAAAAGATTACCAAATATGGCTCTATTACTTAATGGTTTAGATCATAAAAAATCGTACGGGTATGGTTACGGGTATGGGTATGGAACTACATTTGATAACTCCAAAAAACCTTGGTGGAAATTAGGAACTTAAAATAAACCAATTCTCATAATTTCAAAAAAACCAAAGAAAATATTAAAATTTTCTTTGGTTTTTTTGGCACTAGGTATTTTTTTCTTTAATATTATTCTTCAAATTATTATCAGTATTAGAGGTCTTATCTACTGTTTCAATATAATTCTTCGATATATTTGGAGTTTCTCTTTTTAATAAGTCCATATAAGCATCAGATAGAAAATCAATAATATCAGAAGCTATAAATGTTTCCATCACTTTTGTATTTATTGACAATTCAGCTGTTTTACCATGTAAATATACACCTAAACGAGCTGCATCAAAAGGAAGATACTTTTGTGCCAGTAGTCCCGTTAAAATACCCGTTAGCACATCTCCACTTCCACCTGTTGCCAATGCCGGAGTACCTGTAGTGTTAAAATATATTTTACCCTCATGGGCAATTGCAGAATAAGCCCCTTTTAAAACTATAATTAAATCGTATTTTTTTGATAGTGATTGCAATTTTTTAAGTTTCGAAAAATCATCTTTCCACTTCCCTACTAATCTTTCAAACTCCTTTGGATGCGGCGTTAATATTGAATATTTTGGCAATAATTTTAATAAAGCTTTATGCTTAGATAATAAATTTATAGCATCTGCATCTAACACTAAGGGTATTTTATTTTTTTTTAGAAATTGTTCAAAACCTTTAGCAGTTTCACTTTGAGTTCCCATTCCTACACCAATACCAATTGCGGTGGAATTAACCTTAGAATTAAAATATTGTAATTCATTCTCAGCATCTACTTCTACCATAACTTCTGGTATAGAAGTTTGTAGAATTTGATATGCACATTTAGGTACGTAGGCGGTTACTAAACCACTGCCAATAATCAATGCCGCTTTTGAAGCCAAGGTAACAGCTCCAATCTTACCAAAACTTCCTCCAATAATTAAACTATGACCAAAATCTCCTTTATGAGAAAACCTTTCTCTAAACTTATAAATTGGCAATATATCTAATTTATTATTTAAATAATAATCAGTTTCTGCATGAATTAAATACTCTCGGTCCAAACCAATATCAATAACATCCCAGGTATCAATATATTTATTGTTATCTGGTAACAAAAATGCTAGTTTAGGAGTTTGAAATGTTAATGTATGATTTGACTTTATAACTGCATCTATATCAGTTACAGGTTTATCAGAAAATAATCCTGAAGGAAAGTCAATAGAAAGAATGTAGGCATTAGAATCATTGATCTGTTGGATGACTTCTTTTAGCAAATTTTCAGGACTTCTTGATAAGCCCAATCCAAAAATGGCGTCAATAATCATATCATTTTCTGATATTTTTGGAAATTCAGAACTGCATGTTATCATTTCTGACCAAACTCCAATTTCTTTTAATCGCTCATAATTTTGTAAAAAAGCTTCTGAACGATCATTACTACAGTTAATAATATATGAATTTACATTATAACCATGTTGTTTTAGATGTCTGGCAATAACCAAACCATCTCCACCATTATTTCCGGTTCCACAAAAAACTTGTATCGTTACCGGATCTCCTTGAAGTCTATTATGTATCCATTGAAAACATTGAGTTCCCGCATGCTCCATGAGATCCATATAGCTGATGTTATTCTTTTTAACCGTAATAGCATCTGCTGTGTACAATTGTTTGGCAGAAAGTATTTTAGACATTTTATCTAAATTATAAGTTAATACTCATTGACATTATTTTATATTACCAGAACAAAGCATATAAAGCAGCAAGAATTACCATCACAGCAAAAGCTCCAATATTGAAAATTGGTGAAGTTTTAAATAGGTTATCACTAAATTCAATACCTTTTTCATCATCAGATCCATTATTTTGTAAATAACTCACCACAGCAATAACCAACATAGTTAACAATGCAGTCATCCCCATTTGGTGCATCCACGGTTGCATTCCTGGAATATCAACAAATTTAAATAATAAGGCAATAGGAATAGATGTTAACGCCCCTACAATTGCACCACGATTTGTTGTTTTTTTCCAAAATAACCCTAATACAAAAACAGCTAAAATACCTGGACTCACAATACCAGTCCATTCTTGAATAAACTGAAAAGCTTGATCAATACCACCTAATAATGGTGCCATTACAGCAGCAATAATTAATGCAATTAATGCGGTAATACGACCAACTCTTACGGTAGTTTTATCATCTGCATTTTTATTAATATACTGTTTGTAAATATCCATAGTAAAAATCGTTGAAGTAGAATTCAGCATAGAAGCCAGTGATGATACGATAGCAGCTGCCAAAGCAGCAAAAGCAACACCTCTAAGGCCTGTTGGTAAAAATTGCAACAACCATGGATAAGCCTTATCTGCCTGACCAATAGATGGTATATTTAATTGACCTGCATTACCTAAACGTGCCATAATTTCAGGGTCATTTACCATTACATAAGCTGCAATTCCGGGAATAACAACTACCAAAGGAATAATTAATTTTAAGAAAGCTGCCAATAAGATTCCTTTTTGTGATTCTTTTAAAGATTTTGCCGCTAAAGTTCTTTGGATAATGTATTGATTGAAACCCCAATAGTAAAAATTAGCAACCCATAAGCCACCTATTAAAACCCAAACACCTGGCATATCTAAATATTGGTTATTTAAACTTCCATCAGCTTTGAATTCATCAATTATCATGTGAAATTTATCTGGTGCAGCATCCAAAACTTGAGAGAACCCTGCCATAGCTCCTTCACCACCTGACACGGTGTTTAAAGCTATATATGTCGTTACCAAACCTCCTAGGATTAAGAATACAACTTGAATTACATCAGTCCAAGCCACAGCTGACAAACCTCCATAAATAGAATATGCAGCAGCAAAAAGTGCCAATCCAATAATGGCATACATCATATCAAATCCCATAATGGTCTGAATTGCTAAACCTCCTAAATACAGAACTGATGCAAGGTTAACAAATATATATAGAGCTATCCAAAAAACAGCTAAAATGGTTTTAAGATTGGTTGAAAATCTTTTTTCAACAAATTCTGGAATGGTGTATAAGCCTTTTTCAATAAAAATTGGTAGAAAATATTTACCTACAATAATTAATGTAAAAGCTGCCATCCATTCATAAGAAGCAATGGCTAAACCTAAGGCAAAACCAGAACCTGACATGCCAATAAATTGTTCTGCCGAAATATTTGCAGCTATTAATGAAGCTCCAATGGCCCACCAAGGCAATGATTTACTAGCTAAAAAATAATCTTCGGCGGTTTTTTGGTGTCCCTTTTTATCCTTAGATACCCATAAGCCCACACCAAGAATAAGAAGTGCATAAGCTATAAAAACGAAATAATCCCAGAAGCCAAAATTTGAAGTCATATTTTTCTATTAAATTATTTACTTTCAAATAAGGTTTCCAATTCTTCTAAAGTTTTTCCTTTAGTTTCGGGGATAAATTTCCAAACAAAAATGATTCCAATTATTATAAATGCAGAAAAGAGAAAATAGGGTAACGAATTATTCCATACACCACCATCAACTTGTAATTTGTTGGCATCACTTTCAACAATTATTGGGAAAGTTTGAGCAATAAAATAGTTTGCCAGCCATTGTGCTGCAACAGCAATAGACATAGCAATACTTCTTATTTTATTCGGGAATATTTCAGCTAAAATAACCCATACTACCGGCCCCATAGACATTGCAAATGAACCAATAAATATAAGTACTCCTACTAAACTAATAATGCCTTCTGAGGAAGTAATTGTTGGTAATCCAGCCGAATTCATTTGGGCATAATCACTAAAATACAATGTGAAACCCATCATTAAAAACCCGATGAGCATACCAAAACCACCAATAATCAAAAGCGGCTTTCTTCCTAATTTATCAACGGTAAACATTGCAATAAACGTAAATAGCAAATTAACAGTGGCTAATAATATTTGTTGTTTTAGGATATCGTCCTTACCAAAACCAAGGGCCTGTTCAAAAATATCAGCTCCATAATATAAGACAGCATTAATTCCTGTAAATTGTTGTAGTATTGAAAGAACGGAACCAATAATAATTAGACCGAGTAAAGGTTTTGAAAAAATAGATACTTTTTCTTTAGTATTTTCACTTTTAATAGAATCTCTAATTTCTATTATTTCTTTTTCAGCAACTTCTTTACCGTGAATTCTCGTAAGAATATTTAAGGCTTGCTCCTCTTTCCCTTTGGTCATTAACCATCTTGGACTCTTAGGAACAAAAAATAAAAGAATAAAAAATAACATTGAAGGTACCAATTCTGACCAAAACATTTGTCTCCATCCATAAGATATATTATCTGCTTCACTCATACCATTACCTATATAATAAGTTGCCAAAAACACAACAAAAAATCCAATTACAATAGCTAATTGATAAAATGTCACCAGATTTCCTCTTTTTTCTGCTGGTGCAATTTCCGCAATATACATGGGTGCATTCATAGAGGCAATTCCTATCGCAATACCACCAAGTATTCTAAAAAACACCAATAATTCAACCGATTCCGGTAGCATGCTTGGTAAACCCGAACCCCATGCTGAAATGGAAAATAAAATTGCAGATATAATTAAAGATGATTTTCTCCCAATAGCTTTACTTATTAAACCAGCTCCAGCTGCACCTGCAAAGGCTCCTAATATTGCACTTCCAACAATAAATCCTTTTAGTGCACCCGTCAATTCAAAATATTTTGAAAAATAAAACTGTGTACCATTTATAACGCCAGTGTCATAACCAAATAGCAAACCACCCAAGGTAATTGCAATCGTTATAAAATAGATGTTAATTTTTTTGTCTGATAAGTTGCTCATAGTAATGGGTTTGTTAGTGAATTGATGTATTATATAATTGAGTAAAACTAATTATTCTAAATATTTACAAAAAAATAAGAATTTAATATTTTTCAAATTGATTACAATAATAGTATTTTATTACTTAATATTATTAGTATTATTTAATTTATAACTAATTTAAATGATATTATAATATCAATGTTAATAGATATTTAAAAATTATGCATTATTATAATCTCTCAGTTTATATATTATTCTCAAGACTCAGATATAATAAATCAAATATAAGAATTGTATATTTGTTCTATAGAAATTTATAATTTAAAAAATATTAGTTTAAAAAATTTCAAATGAAAAAACTATTTACTGTTTTATCTTTTATATTTATTATAACATCTTCATTAAACGCCCAAATACTAGATCCTGTAAAATGGTCTACTTCTGTTGAAAAGATTTCTGAAACTGAATATAATTTAATAGCAACTGCTTCTATTGACACTGGTTGGCATCTGTACTCCCAAACCGTACCAGAAAACGGCCCTATTCCGACAACTTTTTCTTTTAAAGGCAATAGTAACTACATTAAAAAAGGCAATACAAAAGAAGAACAAGGTCATGAAGTTGATGACAAAGTATTCAATATGCGTATAAAATATTTTGATAAAGAAGCTAATTTTAAACAACGAATAAAAATTAAAACTACAGATAAAACAGAAATAAAAGCTATCGTTGAATTTATGGTTTGTAATGATTCACAATGTTTACCGCCTAATGAGATAGATTTAGTCTTTATCATTCAATAATTTAGAATTACAGTTACCATAATATGAAAAAATTACTGATAACGCTTTTAGTTGTAGCATCATCAATTGCTGTAAAAGCTCAAATATTAGACCCTATAAAATGGTCAACCTCCTTAGAAAAAATTTCTGAAACTGAATATGTGCTTATTGCAGAAGCCAAGCTAGAAAAAGGTTGGCACTTATATTCTCAAAACGTTCCTGATGACGGACCAATCCCTACTTCTTTCAGTTTTGAGACCAATGAGCATTTTGAACTGATTGGAAATGCTTCAGAAGAAGAAGGACATACGGAATTTGAACCTGCTTTTGACATGAAGGTCAAATATTTTGATACTAAGGCTGAATTTAAACAACGTATAAAAATACTGAGCAATGAACTGTCTGTTGTAAAAGGTGAAGTAGAATTTGGTGTTTGTAATGATATGCAATGTTTACCCCCAACAACAGTTGATCTTAATTTTAAAATTAGAGAGGGGTCTGTAGAAAATAATGACACTTCCGCGGATAAGGACAATGAAAATGCTACCACTACAAAAGAGACTCAAGAGGACAATAAAGACGAAAGTAAAAAAGGATTATGGAGTATTTTCATCATTGCTTTTATATCGGGTTTTGCAGCTTTATTGACACCTTGTGTTTTTCCAATGATACCTATGACTGTAAGTTTTTTTACCAAACAAAGTAAAAATAAAGCAGCAGGAATTAGAAATGCTATCATTTATGGACTAGCCATTATTATTATCTATGTACTCTTAGGTACCGCGGTTACGGCAATATTCGGTGCAAGTGCCTTAAATGAATTAGCCACTAATGTTTGGTTTAATGTGATTTTCTTTCTATTATTAGTTGTATTTGCAGTTTCTTTTTTAGGAGCTTTTGAACTTACGTTACCGAGTTCATGGGCAACAAAAGTGGATAGTCAGGCAGATAGAGGTGGGTTCATTGGTATCTTTTTTATGGCCTTGGCCTTGGCCATTGTATCTTTTTCTTGTACTGGACCTATTGTAGGATATTTATTAGTTGAAGCCGCATCTAAAGGTGGTATTGCACCTATTATAGGAATGCTAGGTTTCTCCTCAGCAATTGCCTTGCCATTTGCATTATTTGCAGCCTTTCCAGGATGGTTAAACTCATTACCAAAATCAGGTGGATGGTTAAATACAGTAAAAGTAGTATTAGGGTTTTTAGAACTGGCTTTAGCATTTAAATTCTTGTCAAATGCCGATTTAGTATTAGAATTACATTGGCTAGAACGAGAAGTATTTATTGCTATTTGGATCGCCATTTTTGGGACTTTAGCTTATTATTTATTTGGAAAAATACAATTGCCGCATGATTCTCCTTTAACACATATTTCTGTAGGTAGATTCAGTTTAGGATTAATAGTATTATCATTTACTATTTATATGATACCAGGGCTTTGGGGAGCTCCATTAAATTTAATAAGTGCCTTCCCTCCTCCTCAACATTATAGTGAGTCTCCCTATGGAGTTGGATTTTCAAAACTTGGAGGTGGTACAGCTAACCACTCTGAACTTCCTGAAGGAGCACATTTAATGGCACCTCATGATATCATAACTTTTAATGATTATGATAAAGGATTGGCTTATGCTCAAAAAGTTGGGAAACCTATAATGATTGATTTTACAGGAAAGGCTTGCGTAAATTGTAGAAAAATGGAACAAAATGTATGGCCTAAGGAGAGAGTGTTAAATATTTTAAAGCATAAAATAATACTCATTTCCTTGTATGTAGATGATAAAAGACCTTTACCTCCTGGAGAAGAAGTTGAATCGAAATTAGAACCTGGTAAAAAATTAAAATATATAGGTAAAAAATGGAGTGAGTTTCAAACCATTCGTTATAAGGCTAATACACAACCTTTTTATGTATTAATCGACAATAATGAAGAAAATTTAATAGACCCAATAGCTTATACGCCTAATGTTGACGAATATTATGCTTGGTTAAAAAAAGGGGTTGAAAATTTTAAGAAATAATCTTATGTTACAAAATACCTTTCTCCACAGAATGCTTGAACAAGTAAAACCTTTTCGTAATTTATAACTAAACTGTACAACTATCCCCTTCTTCTTTAACACCTAACTTATGTAAGAATTTCTCCATTAAACACCATTGGGTAAATGAAGATTGTAATAAATTAGCACCCACAAAAATAGTAAACCATAACCAATTTATGTTTACGTACATTGCCAATAAAGCACTAATAATGATAAATGTGCCAGCTATGGCTCTAATATATCTGTTGATCATTTTATTTAATTTTTAAGCCTCATTGTCTTGTGAATATTTCATCACAAGACAGCATATGATGCTTATATTATACTAATTAATTCTTGCTTTTATTTATTATTCTATCTGGATACTCTTTCCTTAAAAAGATATCTAATTAGACCTATCAATATCAATTGCCGCCAAATGAATTTCTGACAAGGATTCTTGCTTTTCATTAAATTCATCGACCATAGAAAACATTAGATCTACATTTTCCTTTTTTACAAATGCATAAAAAAGTATAGATTCACTTTCATTCATTTCGCTGGCAAACCAATTGTTTGAAACTGATTCTTCTGTAAGGTCTCTATAACCTTTCACTCTTTTATAAGAAAAAGACCTCACCTCTGATTTTTTTAGCATCTCTTTGATGTCCTTTTCAAAGCTTGCTATAGCTGTAATTATTAATAGTTTCATCTTCTTTTGCTTTAAGCTCCTCATTATATCCCTAAAAAGGGATTAAAGGAGAATTAATTTAAATGTTATCTTTTTCTTCTACTGTTGGCAATTTTTCTTTATTCCGCTCCCACTTGCTTTTCTCAGTCATATAATAAATAATCGGAACCACGATCAACGTTAATAAGGTTGAAACTATTGCTCCGGCAACTAATGAAATTGCCAATCCCTGAAATATAGGGTCAAACAAAATAATTGAAGCCCCAATAACAACGGCTCCCGTGGTTAATAATATTGGTGTAGTTCTTACAGCACCAGCATCGATAATTGCTTGTTTTAATGGAATTCCATCATTTAACCTTATTTCTATAAAGTCTATAAGCAATACGGAATTTCTCACCATTACCCCAGCCAATGCAATCATCCCTATAAAAGAAGTAGCGGTAAAGAAAGCATCCAAAAGCCAATGACCTAATACTATACCTACTAAAGATAGTGGAATTGCAACCATCATAACCATTGGTGTTTTAAAGTTTTGAAACCAGCCAACAATTAACATATAAATAATAATGATAACCACTAAAAATGCTGTACCTAAATCACGGAATACTTCTAAAGTAATCTGCCATTCACCATCCCATTTTACGGTAAAATCACTCTCGTCAGATGGTTGTCCTAAATACATTTCATTCACTTTATATCCTTTAGGGACTTCAATTTTCTGTAATTTTTCATTCATTCCCAAAATAGCGTACACTGGACTTTCTAATCCACCTGCCATGTCTGCAGTTACATAGACCACTCTTTTTTGATCTTTTCTGAAAATTGTCTTTTGCAAAGTATCTTGTTTTACTTTAACCAAGTCACTGATAGGAACCATATTACCTTGATTACCTTTAATTTTAATATTCTGAACATCTTGCAAACTAGTTTTATCAGCATCTTTTAATGCCAACACAATATCCACTTCATCAAAAGAATTTTCATCATATAAATAAGATATCGGATATTCTGCAAGCAAATAAGTCAGGTTACCAACAATTTGTTGAGGAACTATACCATTAAGCATGGCTTTTTCTTTATCTACTTCTAGCTTATATTCGGTCTGAATACCTTCAACCATCCAATCGATATCAACTACATCATCGGTATTCTCTAGTATATCTTTAACTTGATTGGCTACTTTAATTTGTTCTTTATAATTAGGTCCATAAATTTCTGCTACCAAGGTAGACAATACCGGCGGCCCTGGTGGCACCTCAACTAATTTTACATTGGCACCATATTTTTTAGCTATTTTTTGTACTTCAGGACGAACCTTCTTAGCAATATCATGGCTTTGTAAATCTCTTTCTTCTTTATGTAATAAATTTACCTGTATATCTGCCATATTACTCCCTCCACGCAAGTCATAATGCCTAACCAATCCGTTAAAAGTAATTGGTGCAGAAGTTCCAATATAATTTTGATAATCTACTACTTCTGGTACAGTAGATAAATATTGAGCTATCTCTTTAGTTACCACAGCTGTTCTCTCTAAGGTAGTTCCTTCCGGCATATCAATCACTACCTGAAATTCATTTTTATTGTCAAATGGTAACATTTTTACAGTCACCGCTTTGGTAAGAAACATCAATACAGATCCCAATAATAAAACTAAGGTTATACCTAACATTACCCATCGTTTTACATTACTATCCAATAAAGGTTGTTCTATTTTTTTATAAATTTTATAAATAATTCCAGAGTCAATTTTCTCTTCTTCTTTATGAGCATGACTTTCTTTTTCTCTTAATAGATAATAACCTAAATATGGTGTAACTGTCAATGCTACAAATAATGATAAAATCATAGCAATAGAAGCACCGATTGGCATCGGACTCATATATGGCCCCATCATGCCCGAAACAAATGCCATTGGTAAAATGGCGGCTATTACAGTAAAAGTTGCTAAAATTGTTGGGTTACCAACTTCATTAATAGCATAAATGGCAGCTTGTTTAAACGGTAATCGTTTCATTTTAAAATGACGATGCATGTTTTCGGCAATGATAATACTATCATCCACTACAATACCAACTACAAAAACCAAAGCAAATAGTGTAATTCTATTCAGTGTATAGCCCAATAAATAATAGCTAAACAACGTTAAGGCAAATGTTAAAGGAACCGAAAAGAATACAACTAAACCTCCTCGCCATCCCATAGCTAACATCACTAAAACGGTTACCGCCAAAATAGCTACTCCTAAATGAAGTAATAATTCACCTACTTTATGTGAGGCGGTTTCACCGTAATTACGTGTCACAGACATTTGAACATCAGTTGGGATTATGTTTTGTTTTAATGCCGCAACTCTTTCTAATATCTTATCAGAAATTTTCATAGCGTCTGCTCCCTTCACTTTTGCTATTGAAAGTGTTACTGCTGCATATTCACTTGGGTTATTGGTAAATTGCTCGTTTCCTTTACCATACCCAAAAGACACATAGCTCTTTGGAGCTGATGGTCCATCTTGGATATCAGCAACTTGCCTTAAATATACGGGCATTTTTTTATTAACACCAACTACTAAATTTTGGACATCTTCTGCAGAGGTTAAAAATTTCCCGGTAGTTACTAAAAATTCCTGATCACTATTTACAAAACTTCCAGATTGCGAACTACTGTTATTGGCTTTAATCATTTGCATAATACTCAATGCATCCAAACCATTTTCAGCCATTTTATCCTTATCTAATATCACTTTCAATTCACGATTTCTTCCACCAATAACTTTAGTAATTGAAACATCTTTTACTTTTTCAATTTCAGAAGTAACTTCCTCTGCAATTTGACGAAGATCAAAATCGTCATAATTTTCACTCCACAGTGTCAATCCCAACATTGGCACATCATCAATAGATCGTGTTTTTACCAATGGTTGTGTTACACCTGGAGGAAACATCCCTTGATGTCTCATTAACTCATCATACAGTTTTACATAAGAATCTTCTGTATTTTCTCCTACATAAAATTGAACAATAATCATAGATTGTCCATTCATTGCAATACTATGTACATGTTGAACACCTTTTATATTTGAAATTACTTTCTCTAATGGTTTTACAACTCTACTTTCTACTTCAGCAGGGCTTGCTCCTGGATAACCAACAATTACATCGGCCATTGGAACAATAATTTGTGGTTCTTCTTCTCTCGGAATCAGAAAAGAACTATAAATACCAATTATCATCAATGCTACCATCAATAAAATGGTCAGCTTAGAGTTGATGAAAATATTGGCTATTTTACCTGAAATTCCTTCTTGCATTTTTTCTTATTTAAAGTTTTTAATTGATTTTTTTTACTAAAACTAACTATTGTATACTAATCTTAGCACCATTAAACAATTTACCATCTGCCGAAATTATATATTGTTCATCAGACGACAATCCAGATAAAATTTCAACCTGATCACCAAATGTTTTCCCAATTCTCAACCACCTTAACATGGCCATGTTTCCATTCCCTACAGTATAAACTCCGGTTAATTGACCTTGCTCCACTAGAGCACTAGATGGTATATATACAGTAGTTGTTTTTTTTGAATCTACTGTCTTTTCAACAGGAAATTGCACACTAACAAACATTCCTGATAAAACTTTCTTTTCTGTTTTGTCTAAGTTAATCTTTACTAAATATTGGCCTCCTGTATTTTTCCCAGATGAACTTACTTCGCTTACTTTACCTGTTAATTCTGTATGAGAAGATTTTACTAATACATTTACCAACATTCCTTTTTTAATATTATGAATATCAGTTTCTGAAACCATAGCTGTAACCTGCAATTTTGTAGGAGCCTCTAGACTAACTAAAGGCATACCCGGATTTGCCATATCACCTTCTTTTACAAAGGTATTAGTGACAACACCTGAAAAGGGTGCCGTAATATTAGCATATAAAAATTGAGCATTTATTTCATTTCTCATTTCATTTGCTCCAACTAAACCTGCTTTTGCCATTTCAAAACGAGATGTCATATCATCTAATTCCTTTTGTGAAGCACTTTGTTGTTCAAAAAGTTTTACATATCTATCATAATCTTTTTTTGCACTTTTGTAACCCGCTTCTGCTTGTAATATAGAAGCGTTTACCTGAGCCTTTTTTGCCAATAAATCAGTATTATTAATACTAACTAACAATCGACCCTTACTCACTTTTTGCCCCATTTTTACATTTACCTTAGTAACATAACCCATCATACGCGTACTAAGATTTGCACTTTTTTCCGCCTCAATTTTTCCACTGGCAGCTACAAATCTGTTGGTACTATCTTTATGTAATGCATTCACTTTAACCGGAATAGGAGTTGAATTATCAACAACCGATTTTGTCTCTTTACTACCACAACTATAAATTAAGAATGATAGTGTAATAATTGTTATGATGTATTTAAAATTTTTCATTTGAATGGATTTAGTCTTTTATTTTTTTAGTTTATTTTATTTGATCTTTAATTTATCATATAGTCAAAAATTGCACATAGGCTAAGGCAAAATTATGCTTAAATATGGCCGCATAATATTCCATTTGCTTTTGTGAATATTGTGTTTCTGCCATCAACAAATCTGTCGTTTTTTCTAAACCTTGTGAAAAACGATTGCTTCTTATACGCAAGGCTTCTTCAGACTGTTCTAATCCTAGTTTAGAAAGTTTTAAGTTATTAATCGCATCTTGAAAATCTCTATGAGCTTTATTTAATTCCATTTTACTAGTGGCTTTATATTGCTCTAGCTCGAATTTAGATTTTTCAAATTTTGCTTTACTTTTTTGAGTTTTACCGAATTTCTTAGAACCTTCAAAAATATTCCATCTCAACTCTGCTCCTATTAAGTAACCATCGGCATCTCCTTTAAACATCTCATCATCATGTACTTCATAAGTTCCAAATAAGTTCAAACGTGGCATAAAACTCATTTTATCAGCCTTATACAATTCCTGATACGCGTTTGATGCTGCTTGCATGGCCTGTATATCTTTTCTGTTTTCTGACAATTGCGTAAAAGAAATATCACTTGGAACCACTAACAAAGAATCTGATGGTTTTAAAATTTCTTCGGAATTTTCATTCATTAATACAGATAAATAATTTGATGCATTCAGTATATTACTTTTTGCATATTGCAATTGATTATTTATTTCAGTTACCCTTACCTCTACAGCCAAAACATCAGATTTTTGTAAATAACCTTGTAAAAAATTATTATTGGCAATTCTTTTATTCTCTAAAGCTGTTTTTTGTGCATTTTGCAAAACATCTACAGTTTTATAAGCCAATTGCAATTGCATATAAGCTTTTTCGACCTCTAGAGTCATGTAATCTTCGGTTCTTTCTGATTGTAAAACCGTAGCATTCAATTTAGCTTTAGCAGCCTTTCTTTGATGAAATCCATCAAAATTCAATAAAGGTTGTTGTACTTCTATTTTAGAGGCATAATCTTTAATCTTACGAGGATCATTTAATAATGCTGGATTAAAATCGTTTTGTGTTAAAATTTCTTGATTTAGTTTAAATCCAAATGCCATTAAAGGATTTGTAGTTGACATACCAGCATAAGACATACTAATAGAAGGTAATAAAACGGCATTGGTTTGTCTAAAATCTCCTTTAGCCACTAAAACATCTTGTTTAGATATTTTTATGGTATTGTTACGTTCCTTTACTTTAGCAATTACTTCCAGTTTGGAAATAGATTTTACTTCCTGTCCTGAAATAGATTGTATAGAATAGAATACAAGTATGCTCAGAATTAAAATTATTTTTTTCATATGTTTATTATTCTTATAAGTTTTACGGGGCAAAAATAAGATGGTGGGTAACCACATTAAGTAACTTACATTACTCAAGTATGTAACAAAAATTACAATGCAATTAACAATAAAATGTAAGTAAATTAAGAATTATGAGAAGTAATGTTGCATCGAAGCAAGGCCTTAAATTATCGTAATAGCCTCATTATAAGTAAACCATAATTATTTTTAGATGAATTTTTACTTATCTAAGATAAAATTAACTGCCATTTTTGCATGTAGTTCTGTTGTAGACAATAAAGGTAAATTAATGTCATTTTGATCAATAAGCATTGGCAACTCCGTACAACCGAGAATAATACCTTCTGCTCCTCTATCTTTTAATAATTGCATTTGTTCTAAGAAAAAGGCTTTAGCTTCTGACGTAAATTTACCTTGGGTCAATTCTTTAGAAACAAAAAAATGAGATTGGTCTATAAATTCGTTATTGGGTATAATGGTATTAATATTAAAATTTTCCTTGAGTTGAGATTGAATGAAAGTACCTGTCATTGTAGGTTTATTACCCAACAACCCTAATGTTTTAATATTGCTTTTTATAGCTTCCTTTCCAGTTGCATCTGCAATATGCAGTATGGGAATATCAATTTTAGGCTGCACAAAGGGATAAACCATATGTGGTGTATTAGCACAGATTATTATAGCTTCAGCACCTGCCTTTTGTAACTTATTAGCCACTTCTAAATAAGTAGCATTTATTTTTTCTTTGTTCTGCTCTCGCATTAATTCTATATTCAGACTATATATTATTAATGGAGGATTAGCTTGAGCCCCAATTACATCACCTACCATTTCATTGATCATTTTGTAATAAACAATGGTTGAATGCCAAGATGTACCTCCTATTAATCCTATAGTCTTCATATCATTAAATTATATTATTCAGTAGCATTTTCATCAAAAACTACATTCCAAATTCCTCTCACTTGATCTACATCATAACCTTTTGCTTTATCTTCTGGATATAATTTATCAATAGCCGTCATTACTTCAGGTGTAATTTGCTCATTTGGTTTACCGTGACATTGCAAACACATTTTATTAGTTACAATAGGATAATAAAAATGTACTTTACCATTTTGTTTTTTTATTATAGGTTCAAAAGGTTGTCCCGGTATCAAACTTGTTTTAAACGTCTCTATATATGCCAGTTCTTCCTCATTGGCCTGATTATTAGGGTTTCTAGGTTTATCTGAAACTCTAGTGATTATAGCGTTATGTACTGTTGCCATACTATCTGTTAAATGAATAGCCTTAGTATTACAAAATGAAAGGGCATTGCTAGTACCCTTACTTTTAACTGCACCCATAAGGTTTTTACCTAATGTAGCTTTTGTTGTCATAGCATATTGTAAACCCACTGCCGCATAGACAGAATCATTTACTACAGTTTTAGATTGCCCTGCCATAGATTCTTTTTGTTTTTCTTTTTTAGTATTTTTATTACAAGCAACTAACCCTAACAAAAGGAATACAATTATTAAATTTTTCATACTAATGATTTTTTTATTTTAGTTGACAAAAATAGATGGATTATTATTTACTAAACGCAACACTTGTTACAAAGATATTGTTTTTGAAAATAACATCAATTGTCCCATAAATAGAAAAAAATATTTAAAACATTTTGATCTCATATGCCAATTATTCCCAATTTTTCCAATAGATTTATCCTTTGACTAATATTTAGGTAGTTTTCCATAACAAAACGCTAAGATTATTATAAATTCTCATGCATAATTCACCATCCCTTTCAAGTTTCTATTTATTGAAATTGATAGTTTTATTTATGATGATGTCTTGTCATAAAAATGGAAAATATACAAAAATTAAAGGTACAACTACAGATGATTCGCTTTTATCAACCGCTCTAATTCCCGACGATGATTTTTTAGGAAACGAGGCCTGTGCTACTTGTCATACAGTTCAATTTAATGATTGGCAAGGTTCTCATCATGACAAAGCCATGCAAATTGCCAGTAGAGCGACAATCTTGGCAAAATTTGAAGGTGAATCATTTAATAGTCAAGGTATAAACTCCCATTTTTTTACGAAAAACAGCGAATTCTATGTAAACACTGAAGGTCCAGATGGTAACTATCATGATTATAAGATCATTTATACTTTTGGCTTGACTCCATTGCAACAATATATAGTTCAGTTTCCTGATGGCAAATATCAATGTTTACGAACTGCCTGGGATACGAAAAATAATAAATGGTTTGATCTTTATCCGGAATTTAAAATTGTACATTCTGAATGGTTACATTGGTCTAAAGGAGGTTTAAATTGGAATAATATGTGTGCTGATTGCCATGCTACAAATGTTCGTGAAAACTATGATGAAACACAAGACAGTTACAATACCAAATTTTCTATTCTTAATGTTAGTTGCGAAGCATGTCATGGTCCCGGTAAAAAACATATAGATCAAGTTAAAAAATTAGGATCCGCATATAATTCAGAACAAACTTATATGCAAATGACAGCTAAAATTTCTTCTGAACAATTAGTAGATCAATGTGCCAGATGCCATATGCGTAGAGAACAATTCTCAGAAAACTATAATTATCAAGGTACTTTGCTTGATCATTATTTTCCACAACTCATTGAAAGTCCGATTTATTATCCAGATGGTCAAATTTTGGATGAGGATTATGTTTATGGATCATTCATCCAAAGTAAAATGTATAAAAATGACGTTTCATGTAAAGATTGTCATGATTCTCATTCGTTAAAACTAAAATATGAAGGTAATGCCTTATGCTATCAATGCCATGAACCTAAAACGTATAATAATGTTGATCATCATTTCCATGAAGGCATAGATGAAGCTACACAATGCGTTAATTGTCATATGACCGGTAGAACTTATATGGGTAATGATTATAGACGAGATCATAGTTTTAGAATACCTAGACCTGATTTAAGCATCAAATACGATACACCAAATGCTTGTAATCAATGCCATACAGATAAAAATAATGACTGGGCTTGGCAAGCATTTAAGCAATTTTATGGAGTACCTGATTATAATCATTTCTCAGAACAATTGGCTGCAGGAATTGCGGGAGAGGTTAATGGGCATATTGGTTTGTATGAATTGGCAAAAGACCATACACAACCGGATATAGCCAGGGCGTCAGCCATTAAAGCATTGCAAAATTACAATATGCAAAATAACATTGATGATTTTATAGCCTATTTAAACGATCCTTCTACCTTGGTTAGAGGAGCCACCATTGATGTTTTAAGCGAGGTAAATTCAACGGACTTTTTAAATTATTTGTTGCCAAAACTAAATGATCATAAAAGAACAATTAGAGTTAAAGCATTTTATGCTTTAGGTTATATCAAAGAAAATGATATTCCTGAAACTTATAAAGCTCCATATAAAAAAGCAAAAAAAGAATTTTGGAGCTATATAAAAATAAATTCAGATTTTTCTGGCGGACAAGCAAAAAAGGGATCCTATTATCAAAAGCAAGGCGATTTAATCAAAGCAAAAGAAGCATATTTAAAAGCTTTAAATATTGATAATCAAAACAATATGATAAGAAGTAACTTGGCAAATGTGTACTATAATTTAGGAGAAAAAAATAACGCAGAAGAAGCCTTTAGGGAAGTTATCAAACAAGAGCCGGACTTTGGCTTAACTTATTATTCTTTAGCATTACTTTTGGCTGAACTAGAAAGGACCGAAGATGCTATCATTGAAATGAAAGAAGCTTATAGACTAATACCTTCTCATAAAAAAATTATTTATAATTTAAGTTTGTTGTATGATAAGAATAAAAATTTTAAGGAAGCTGAGAAGGTGCTCATTAGTGGGATAAAATTATATCCTAAAAATGAAGAATTACTATATGCCTTAGCGTTTCATTATTCAAATCAATCACAAAAACAAAAAGGATTAGCAATAATAAATAAATTAATTAAGATTTCACCTCAAAATTCGCACTATAAAAGTCTAATGGACAAGATAAAGCAAATCCAATAAAACTTACTAATCAGAATTCATTTATAAACTGACTCTTTTTTATGTCTATTCGTTTTTGATCATATTTTATCAATTTACAATGGATTTATTTCAGAATCGCCAATTATAATGTTGATTTAGAGTGTAATGAGATTCTAAAACAAGCCCGCCTGTCGACGAAGCAGGTTCAGAATGACGTACATTGTAAATTTATAAGCCTTAACGAGCACTAAATTATTTTTTAATTAATATCTACTTCACTTTAGTACAAATACTAAATAATTGTTAAAATCAATTAGTTGCACATGCAACTAATTGATTTTATTGTCTATATTTGCCACATGAAATCTGACACAGAAATGGTAGATTATGATGACTGTATTGCTCCTTGGTTGGGTAAAACAATAAAAATAGTTGACTATTATTTACAAGAATCTCTTAGCAATAATGGTTTAGACTTGACCAAAGAACAAATGATAGTTTTAAAAAAACTATATGATCAAGATGGATTAAATCAAAATGAGTTGGCTTTTTTAACACTTCGTAACAAGTCATCTTTAACACGTTTGTTATCCAAAATGGAGAACAAAAAATATATTCTCAGAAATCAATGTAAAAAAGATAAACGCATAAATAAAGTCTATATAACCGATTTAGGTAGAGAGATATTCCAAAAATCTAGACCTACCATTAAATATATGATGGACACAGTAGAACACAATATTTCTACTAAAGAAAAAGAGCAAATAATCAACATCTTAAAAAAAATTCAATCTAATTTTGATTTAAAATCAGAAACCTTACAATAATAAAAATGAGAAAAATACTAACCATACTATTCGGCGTAGCACTATTGGCAGGAGCTATTTTTATTTCAAAAAAATTCATTGCAAATAAAAACAAACCGAAGCCAAAATTTGACAAAATTGTTAAAACAGTAAGTGTAGATACTGTAAAAAATAAAGAAATTCCTATTGTTATTACTACTAGTGGTAATTTAAGTGCTAAGCGCAAAATAGAAATTTTCGCTGAAGTTCAAGGAGTTTTAAAACCATCAGTTAAAGAATTTAAGGCGGGTACTTCTTATAGAAAAGGTGAGTCTATTTTACGCATTAATAGTGAAGAATTTTACGCAAACCTACAATCTCAAAAGAGTAATTTTTATAATAGTCTTACGGCTATTATACCCGATATTCGTTTAGATTATCCTGAAGAATATCAAAAATGGCAAGACTATTTAAATAGTTTCGATATTCATAAAACGACTCCTAAACTACCTTTATTTAATTCGGATAAAGAAAAATATTTTATTTCAGGTAGAGGAATTAATACTGCCTATTACAATGTTAAAAATCTGGAAGTTAAATTAGGTAAGTATAGTCTTCGGGCACCTTATAATGGTATTTTAACTGAAGCGTTAGTAACCCCCGGAACTTTAGTAAGGGTAGGACAAAAATTAGGTGAATTTATCAATCCGAGTGTTTATGAAATGGAAGTTTCAGTAAATGCAGCTTTTGCCAATCTATTAAAAAAGGGGAATACTGTTAAACTTCATAATCTTGAAAAAACGAACGAATACATCGGAAAAGTAATTCGCATCAATGGTAAAGTAGATGCTACTTCTCAAACTATTAAAGCCTACATTCAAGTATCTCATAAAGAGTTAAAAGAAGGTATGTACCTCGAGGCTAGTTTGATAGCAAAATCAGAAAAAGATGCTATTGAAGTATCAAGAAAACTATTAATTGAGAATAAACAATTATTTGTGGTTAGAGATTCGGTCTTAAATCTAATTGACGTGAATCCTGTTTATTTTTCGGCAGAAAACGCTGTTGTAAAGGGGATTGATAATGGCACGCTTATACTAGCAAAACCTATTCCTGGTGCTTATGACGGTATGCAAGTACAAATATCTCAAGGTAAAAAATAATGAAAAAAATAATCAGTTATTTTATAAAGTTTCCTGTTGCTGTAAATGTTTTTATTTTTGCATTTTTAATCTTTGGATTTATAGGTGCTAAATCAATGCTCTCCTCATTTTTCCCGTTAGTTGATTCTCAATTAATTCGAATAAATCTGATTTATCCTGGAGCCTCTCCTGCCGAAATGGAAGAAGGTATTGTACTTAAAATTGAAGACAACCTTAAAGGAACAGTAGGAATAGACCGCATTACTTCTGTATCTCAAGAAAATGCAGCTACTATTAATGTTGAAATTGAAAAAGGTAAAAATATTGATGTTGTATTGGCAGATGTAAAAAATGCAGTTGATAGAGTCCCTTCTTTTCCATCAGGAATGGAACCTCCGGTCATTGCAAAAGTAGAAACAATGAGGCCTACTATTAGTTTTTCTATAAGTGGAGAAAACATTCCGTTAGCGACATTAAAACAATACGCAAGAACAGTTGAAAATGATATTCGAGGTATTAAAGGCATTTCTCAAGTATTTCTATCTGGTTTCCCAGAAGAAGAAATCGCTATTTCTGTTCGTGAAAATGATCTAAGAGCTTATAATTTATCCTTTCAAGATGTTGCGAATGCTGTGAGTAATTCAAATTTATTGATTACCGGTGGAAATATTAAAACAAGTGCAGAAGATTATTTAATTAGGGCAAATAGCCGTTCATATTATGGAAGTGAATTATTAAATTTAATTGTAAGAGCTGATCCTAATGGTAACATTATCAGACTGAAAGACATAGCTGATGTGAAAGATGCTTGGTCTGAAACTCCTGACAGGATCTTTTTTAGTGGAAAAAAAGCTATTAACATTACCATAAATAATACAAATAATGAAGATTTAATTTCTTCGGCTGAAAATGTAAAAACCTATATTGATAAATTTAATCAGCAACACGACAATGTACATATTGATATCTCTAGTGATAATTCAATTACCTTAACGCAACGTACAGAATTGCTAATTAAAAATGCAGCAATGGGAGTTTTACTAGTCCTATTATTCCTAGCGATATTTCTAAATGCACGCTTAGCATTTTGGGTCGCTGCAGGAATACCAATTGCATTTTTCGGGATGTTTATTTTTGCTGCCCAATTAGGAATTACTATTAATGTACTATCCCTTTTCGGAATGATAATCGTTATTGGTATTTTAGTTGATGATGGTATTGTCATTGGTGAAAATATTTTCCATCATTATGAAAAAGGAAAAACTCCAATAAGAGCTGCAATAGACGGCACTATGGAAGTATTTCCTCCTGTCGTTTCAGCTATATTAACGACTATTGTGGCATTCTCAACATTTTTCTTTATAGACGGAAGAATGGGTGACTTTTTTAGTGAAGTATCTGCTGTTGTTATCCTAACCTTGTCTGTTTCATTAGTGGAAGCATTGATAATTTTACCAGCACATATTGCACATTCAAAAGCATTGATGAGAGAAGGTAGAAAGGTCAGTAAAATGGATGAAATATTTAGAAAAGTGAACAAATTCGCTGATAAATGGCTGCTAAAATTAAGGGATGTAGTGTATGTACCCTATTTACGTTTTTTCTTAAAAAATAAATTCTTAGGTTTTGCCATTCCTGTCGCATTATTAATTTTTAGTATTGGTGCAATTCGTGGTGGTATTGTTGGCACTTCATTTTTCCCAAGTATTGCAAGTGATAGAATCTCGGTAAATCTTAAAATGACTCAAGGTACCAATGAAATGATAACAGATTCTATTATTTCATCGATTGAAGAAAAAGTATGGGAAATCAATAAAGAATATACTGAAAAACAAACTGGGAACATACAAGTAGTACAAAACATTGTCAAACGTATCGGTCCCGGAACATCAAATGCTACGCTTACTGTAAATTTACTACCCGGTGAATCTCGTGATTTTCCTTCTGACGAAATTAATACTGCTATTCGCGAGCGTGTTGGAAAAATAAACGGTATAGAGAGTTTAACTTTTGGATCTAACAGTGGTTTTGGAGGAAGTCCTGTTGCTGTTTCATTATTAGGAAATGATATATCGGAATTAAAAGCTGCTAAGGAAGAACTCAGGCAAGCATTAATTAGTAATCCTTTATTAAAGGATATTTCAGATAATGATCCTGCAGGAATCAAAGAAATACAAATTCAGTTAAAGGATAAGGCCAATATATTAGGTCTCAATCTTCAAAGTGTCATGGGGCAGGTCCGTTCAGGGTTTTTCGGATTTCAAGCCCAGCGTTTTCAGCGTGGTCAAGATGAAATTAGAGTATGGGTTCGTTATGATAAAAGCAACAGAACATCTATAAAACATTTAGATGATATGTGGATCAATACCCCTACTAAAAATAAAGTTCCTTTTTCTGAAATAGCTACATATAAGATTGTTCGTGGTGAAGTTGCTATCAACCATTTAGAAGGAAAACGCGAAATTCAAGTAACCGCTGATTTAAAATCTATTGGTGAGAGTGCTTCTGATATTTTAGATAATATTAAAGAGGAAATAATTCCTGAAATTGTTTCTAAATACCCAACTGTTTCTGCATTGTATGAAGGGCAAAATAGAGAAGCCAAAAAAACTATTGATTCAGTAAAAATAGTTGGCCCAATAATTCTTATTCTCATTTATATGATCATTGCCTTTACATTTAGAACATATAGTCAACCATTATTATTGATAATTATGATTCCATTTAGTCTTATAGGTGTTGTTTGGGGCCATTTTTTCCATGGTTTTCAGGTAAACATATTGTCTTGGTTAGGTATCATAGCTTTAGTTGGAATTATGGTAAATGATGGATTGGTATTAATTGGGAAATTTAATTTGTATCTAAAAGAAGGAATGAAATATGACGAAGCACTGTTACAAGCAGGAAAATCTCGATTTAGAGCCATCTTTTTGACTACGTTGACAACTATTGCTGGACTAGCACCTTTATTATTAGAAGGTAGTCGACAAGCACAATTTTTAAAGCCTATGGCGATTTCAATTTCCTATGGAATAGGAATAGCAACCGTACTAACATTGGTCATGTTACCACTTTTATTGTCGGTTTCAAATTCTATAAAAGTTTTTATTAAATGGATGCGGACTGGTAAAGAAATTAGCAAAGAAGAAGTAGAAAGAGCTATTATTGAAATGGATTATGAAAATGAAGAGTTACACTAAAATAAATGATATTAATACAATTTTAGTTGAGGCTGTCATTTCGACAGAAATATGTTTTGTTCCTGAAGACAAAATATATTGACGAGAAATCTTTTTATAATTTTGAGATTCCTCGTCGCTATTTCAGGCTTCGTCGGAATGACAATCTGTTTTAGAATTATCTTAATAATATAATTAAAAAATATAATAAATTATTGAAATGAAACCTATTAACATATATATAAGCATCTTAATTGCAGTATTTTCTATATCAGTAAATGCTCAAAAATTATTGACCAAAAAGGAAGCATTAAAAATAGCCTTAGAAAATAACTATGGCATTAAATTAGCGAATAATAATGTTGAAATTGCCAAAAACAATTCTAGTATATATAATTCACGAATGTTACCAACTGTAAGTGGTCTTGCTGGTGCGAATTATGACAATAGCAATCAAGAAATTGTAAGACAAGATGGTACTTTAACTAACATAGATGGTGCTGAGACTAAAAGCTACAATGCATCTGTAAATTTAAATTATACATTGTTTGACGGATTAGGCAGAAAATACAATTATAAACAGCTTAAAGAAACTTATAATTTAACTGAATTACAGGCAAGAGAAACCATTGAAATTACGTATTTACAATTGTTTACCGTCTATTTTCAAATTGCACGATTATCTGAAAATACAAAGAATTTAAAAGAAACCTTAAATATTTCTAAACAACGCTTACAAAGAGCACAATATCAATATGAATATGGACAATCAACAAAATTAGAATTGCTAAATGCTGAAGTAGATGTAAATAACGATAGTATTAATTTTTTAAATAATAAACAACTATATAACAACACTAAGCGTGATTTAAATATTGTTTTAGGGGTGCAGCAAAATGAGAATTATACTGTCGAAACAGATGTTAATTTTATTTCTTTATTGTCTTTTGATGAATTACTTTTAAAAGCAAAAGCAAATAATGTTATTTTAAATCAAAATGAAAAAAATATTGCAATAAGTGAGTTTAACATTAAGGCAAATAAAGGAAGTTATTTACCAACAGTTGGGTTGACCAGTTCTTATGGCTGGAATAAAAGTGAAAATCCGGCTACTTCATTTCTAGCAAGTTCATTATCTAATGGGTTAAGAGCAGGAATTAATTTATCATGGAATATTTTTGATGGAGGAGCTACTAAAACACGTGTTTCAAATGCGAAAATTGCTTTAGAAAATCAAGAAATATTACAAGAACAACAATTGGAAACTATAGAAAATACATTAAAAAATACTTGGGAAGAATATCACACCAAATTATT
>Ga0209633_10000095_pt1:40000-102000 | contig 102000 bp, 75 predicted proteins | sample Cruoilmetagenom1_FD_187290 | JGI IMG/M metagenome (GOLD analysis project Ga0209633, IMG submission 187290) | Oil polluted marine microbial communities from Coal Oil Point, Santa Barbara, California, USA - Sample 1 (SPAdes) (version 2) | ecosystem: Environmental > Aquatic > Marine... | reverse complement strand
CCCGCGATGCGGCGCATATCGCGGTGCTGTTCGCCGCTTGGCATGATCTGGAATTTATAGGCCTGCACACGTTCCATGCTTTCCATTATATTTGGTCTATGGAAAAAAACAATGATAGCAAACACCAAGTTAGCCAACAACCAGGACACTTGGCAGTGTCCCCGCTATCCATCCTCCCCCTGAATGGAGAGGATTTTCGCGGAATCTGTTAAATACATAATACATCCGGATAAAGCCGCCTATTCTGTTATGATTCAAACTGTATCTTGTTATAAACCATGCGCTACTATCAATGGGCAGACCCTATGAAACGACAGAATTCTGATCATGAGAATACCATTACCTTACGCGTGTGGGATGCGCCTGTCAGGACCTTTCACTGGCTTCTGGTTATGCTGGTTTTCGCAGCCTGGCTGAGCACTGAAACCGGGTTGAGCGGCATGCTTTATCATCTATGGATTGGTCATTGTATCCTGGCGTTGGTCATATTTCGTATATTATGGGGTTTTGGGGGCGGTTTTTATGCCCGTTTTTCCCAGTTTGTGCGCCACCCCCGTGAAATCCGGGCAGCAGCGCGAGATCTGATCCGTGGTCAGATGCACGATAGTATCGGGCATAATCCGCTCGGCGGAGCAATGGTTATGGTGCTGCTGATTCTGCTGTTGTTGCAGACACTATCTGGATTGTGCGCCGACAATGGGTTTGGCAATGTCGGACCAGTGCACGACCTTTTGCCATCGGCAATGGGGGAAGCGCTGACGGAATGGCATGAAATTAATTTTAATCTGTTGCTGATAGCCATTGCGCTCCATATCGCCGCCATTATTTTTTATCATATCCGAGGCGAACGTCTCGTGGTTCCCATGATCAGCGGGAAGAAACATTTACCCGCCGAGAGGTTCAGGGGAGTGCCTCAAAACACCAATACGCCATGGAGGCGCGCGATGGCTATGGCTATGGTTGCCATAGCCTTGTCGTTCGCAACCCGGCTTTTATATTGAGCTGGATGGGTTCGGATCAGGACGGCGTCTGGCTTATTGGATATTGCCGTTATAGAAATACCAGCCGTAACCTATGGTAAACAGAAACTGCCCCCATAAACCGTGTTCTATGGTGGTCATCCATACCGATCGCGAGCGCAGATAACGGTAAGCAAAAAGAAAGCCGCCGAGTGTGGCCAGCGTGGGAGCCCACCAATTCCCATAGAATACATGAGCAAAACCGAAAGCGAATCCGTTAACGACCATCCATACCCCTGGATGCTGAAACAGGGTTTTATAGCGGTAGAAAAAGAATGCCCTGAAAATGATCTCCTGGGGAAACGCGGCGGCAAAGGGATAGGCTGTCATGATCAAAAGCCATAACCCGGGCTCGGTGCGTGGAAATACCAGAAATCTGGAAGGAAGAAGCAGCCATGCCCCTATGCTGAGGATTCCCGCGCAGGGTAAAAAGATTAATAGTATATTTCTCAGTTCTGTCTTGAACTTTTGTTGCGATAGCTTCTGATGATGCCAATTGAAGTCAGTGTGCTTATGGAGGTAAAAATAACAAGCGAACGATAAGATCCACACCAGAGGGATAATTTTATGCTGAAGCGCAAACCGGACAAAATACAATCCGATGGGCAGAATAAAGAATAAAACCGCGCATTCGAGAGTAAGATATATTTTTTTTTCAGGGTTCATGGTCGGTTCGGCTGAACTCGGTTCTTGCGTCCATTATGCCCGGCTTCATCGTTGACAATCTTCGCAATAGCCCTGCTAATCCGTGCAATTTAACCCGAGAATCTGAACATGGGGAACCACAATCTCCTTCGTCCAGACTTGATCAGAGCTTCCTCAGGCATAAAAATCATGAAACCATACGCTGAATCTGCGAATCCCTTCTTCAATGGAGAATTGCGGCTGATATCCAAAATCGCGGTGGATCGCGGTAATATCGGCATATGTAGCAAGCATATCACACGAGCGGCGGGGGCGTTGCTCTTTGATAGCCGTGTAGCCAAGATATTGTTCAAGCCATGAGACATAAACTGCCAGCGGAATCGGTTGACCACTGCCGATATTATAGATGGCATAAGGACCGTTTGCACCGATCTCCAATTTGCTTTCCCAATGATCAATGATTAACAATAAACCTTGAATAATATCATTGATATAGGTGAAGTCGCGACGATGGCGGCCATAATTATACAGGTCAATCGGTTTGCCATTTTTGATGGATAAAGCGAAATGAAGCAGTGCCATATCCGGGCGGCACCAGGGTCCGTACACGGTAAAAAAACGCATGCCAATGGTGGGCAGGTGGTGGAGATGGCTATAGCTGTAAGCCAGCAACTCATTGGCTTTTTTGGTGGCGGCGTAAAGATTGAGCGGATGCTCGATCGGCATGGATTCATGATAGGGCAATCGTTCGATACCGCCATAAACCGAACTGCTCGAAGCATAGACCAGCGCCTCAACCGGTGTTTTCCGACAGGCTTCCATGATGTTGAAAAAGCCTTGAATATTGGTATCAATGTAGCTTTGCGGGTCTTGCTCGGCTGCCCGAACACCGGCGCGCGCCGCCAGATGGATCACGACCTGTGGCTGCCAGTTTTGGATCAGTGCGCCAAGCTTTTGACCATTACGAATATCAATATCGCTGTGCTGGTAGCGCTCAAAAGCAAGGCAGCGTGCGAGTCGTGCATGCGAGAGCCTGATATCCTGATAAGGCAGGATATTGTCGATTCCCAGGACTTCGTCATTTCGCTCCAGCAGAGCAACCGCCAGCGACGAACCAATAAAGCCCGCGCTGCCGGTAATCAGATATTTCAAAACCAGGCCCTGTCAGGGTAGTTTTATATCCACTGCTTGCACGAGACTCATCAATGTAGCGGCCCCGAGGTCATCGGACTTAAAATAGCCCTCTTCATTAACGTAATAGGTTTCTCCGGGTTCTTCTCCACTGTCGGAACTAACGCCATGCCCACCGGTGAGAACAATCATATTGCCATCACCATCATCATCCACCTTGTAACAATAGACATAACTACCGTTCAGCGTTTTGAAAAAACAATTTTCCTCAGGTGGTACTATGTCTTGATCCTTGGCATCCTTAAGTATTTCGAGGGTTTTCGTCATATCTTTGATCATTTTGCTCATTTTGCTCATAATGGCTCCTCCCTAATACACTACAAAAAATAGCAAATTCATTATAGTATAAAACTAATTGGCTGGATATAATCTACGTCGTGGGAGGTCTTACCAATGCTTGTGTTTCCCGGCATGAGATGTCGGGCTGATATTTGGCGGAGTCTTGATGCTTTTGGGTAACCTGGAAAATACTCAGCCAATATTGGAATCTGTACCTGCACATAGCAAAACATTGACCGGTCAAGCCGGTGAACATGGCGTTAAATTTAACAGGAGAAGCTCTATCTCATGCGACTTTATGATTATCATGCTGCACCGAATCCGCGTCTGGTTCGTATCTATCTGGCTGAAAAAGGCATTTCCATCCCCACAGTACAGGTCGATATCACGAAAGGCGAGCACCAATCAGCCGAATTTTTAAAGCATAATCCAATGGGACGCGTACCCGTGTTGGAACTCGATGATAGCACATGCCTATCAGAGACCGTTGCTATTTGCCGTTATTTTGAGGCATTACACCCGGAACCTGCGCTTTTCGGCTCCGATGCCAAAAATCAGGCGGTCGTGGAAATGTGGCGGCGGCGTATGGAATTTGACGTGGCTTTACCGGCGATGATGGCGATGCGCCATACGCATCCCATGTTTGCGCATGAGAAGCAGATTGAAGCCTATGCCGAACTTTCACGCCAGCGAGTGGAAGACACCATGCAATGGCTCAACGGAGAACTAGGCGGGCGTGAGTATATTGCTGGCGATACCTATACCATCGCTGATATTACCGCCTTGATTGGATTTGATTTCGGTCGTATTGTTGACCTGCGGGTGCCGGAGCATTTACCCGCCTTGTGGCGCTGGTATCAGTCGGTCAGATCGCGCCCGAGTTCTTCCTCCTGATCCGGCAGACGGTTGCGCGGGTGATGCTGAGTATGAAGGATGCGCAATCGGGACTGAGCCACGAAGGTATAGATTTGGGTGGTTGAGAGATCCTGATGCCCCAACAGCATTTGCAACACTCTCAGATCAATCCCATGATCGAGCAAATGCGTAGCAAAAGCGTGTCTCAAAGTATGCGGTGAAATCCTGTATTTCAATCGGCAGGTTTGGGCATAAAGTTTGATTCTGTGCCAGAATGCCTGCCGGGTGATGTTTTCCGAGCGCCCGGTAAGAAACACATAATGAGAACCTTGATCTTTTATAAGCCTGGGGCGGCCTTGTTCAAGATAACATTGCAACCAGTGCAAGGCTTGCTGGCCGAATGGGATAAGGCGTTCCCGGTTGCCTTTGCCCACCACCCGAACCATGCTCCGGCCCATATTAACCTGGCTGATTTTCAATCCAATAAGTTCGGATACCCGCAAACCTGTGGCATAGAGCAATTCGAGCATGGCTTTATCCCGCAGCCCAACCGGATCGTGGATGTCAGGGGATGCGAGCAGCTTTTCCACATCCTCTTCAGACATATGGCATGGGAGCGTTGAGCGAATGCGAGGTACACTGATCAAGGCACAAGGGTCTTTCTCTATGGCGCCGAGGTCTACATGGAAACGATAAAAAGCCCGAATGCTCGATAGCATCCGGACTATTGTGCGTTGACTCGAACCCTGTTGTACCTTCCATTCCAGAAACAACAGCAATTCCATGCGTTCCAGGCTGGACATTTCGTGACAACGCATCGCCAACCAGCGCGCCAGACACATTAAATCTGCGCGATAGGCGACCAGGGTATTATGGGATAATCCCTTTTCCATCCAGATCTGATCGAGAAATTGTTCGATGAGTGCGCGGCACGGTGTGCTGGCTTCCGGTAATGTTTCGATCTTATGGGCGCTCATAATAGATGTGGGCGAAGACGGGTTAGGGAATGATTGGTCAGAGGTTCCTTAGACGCCTATCACCTTCCAGTTAACTTTGCAAAAGAAGCATAAGCTTAGTATAGACCCAAGCATACTACAGCATTTTTCTCCACAAGTATAGGTTAAGCCCACGATAACTTAATGATAATCTATCACCGCTTAACATGTTTAACCCTGGCTTGTCCAGGTTCCTTAGATCCATAGTCTGGGCTTTTTGGCAGGAAAGCCTGTCATCTGTCTGCGCAACACATTCCATGCTTCCATAAACCGCTGCCTGGCCTGTTCCACACTGGAGCCGAGATAACGACAGACCAATAGTTCACCCATCTGGGTGGAGCTCCATGGGGATGGATGACGGCTCCCGGGCCAATTTCCCCTTACCTGAAGCGCGCTATGTTCATGAACCGGCGTGGCAATGAGAATGCCTGTGACAGAGTTTTCTCCAAGCCCCCAGGGCTTATCCAACCATGAACTCCCCGCTTCGTAATGGGCGCGTTCGACCAAAAGTAGCTGTTGTTCTCGCCATAACTCAAAATTTGAGTTGATCGCGCCATGATCAAAAGGCTTCAGCAACGGTTGATGACCCAAAGTTAAAATATCCCAGCCGATAAAGCGAGCATTTCCCCTGAGATGAACGAGCGTAGCGAGTTGCGCCAGAGCGCCCGAATAAATGTTGCTATCCTGGGGCAGCCATTCCAGAATACTATCGTGTTCGACCTGCAGTACATGACACAGACGCGCGGTTGCTCCAGAGCTCCGATAGAACTTGCTGGCGCTGGTAGTGGTGATCTGGGCATGGCAACGTGGTGCCAGTGATGCTTCCAATGCAATGATATCGCCCCCCACGATGCCGCCTGGTGGATGGGTGATGCAGACCTGACAACACCCGTTTTCTTCAGGATAAAAAGGGCGTTGTACCATCAGCGGTCCCATATGATGGTTGCGAGCCAGGATCGTTTTTCCATTCTGTGAATGAAACTCCAGGGATAAATCTGCTCTCCAGCCCGACATGCTTAACTCGCTGCCGACGCTATGATAAAAGCGGGTGCGCTTATAATGATCATGGATGCAAACTTTTGCTCAGGCTGTACGCGGCATAAGCTGATGCACTCTGTTGAATAAGGGAAGTTTATGCCAACGTTTGGGTTACAGATGCACTCCGTGGAATCGGGCATTATTGGCGAGAGAGGGAAATATACTGTTCATGCAGGCGAACAACCTGCGGGGTCAGTGCTTCGATGGCACAATCATTGACGATGACATCATCGGCAATTTCCAGGCGCTGGGTGCGGCTGGATTGCGCGCGAAGGCTTTGCCATGCCTGTTCTTCACTGACGCCATCACGCGCCATCAACCGTTCAATTTGTAGTTCTTCTGGCGTATCTACGACCAGGATACGCTGCACCAAGCCTTTGTAACGGCCCGTTTCAATCAGCAAAGGGATCATTAAAATAAGATAGAGCCCTCGCGCACGAGTGATACGACGTTGTATTTCCTGCATGATCAAAGGATGCGTAATGGCTTCGAGCGCCTTGCGTTCCTGTGCGTCACTGAAGACAAGGCGCCGCAGGGCAGCGCGATCCAAAGAGCCATCAGGATTCAAAAATTCCGCGCCAAAGCGGCTAACCACCTTCTTCAGACCGTCGCTTCCTGGCGCCAGGATATCATGCGCGGCAGCATCTGCATCGATGACAGCTGCTCCGCGATCCTCGAACAGCTTGCCAACCGTTGATTTGCCGCTCGCGATCCCTCCCGTCAGTCCGATCCACAAACGGGGCTGTCTGTCGTCCATCAGATCCAGTATCCGCTCAAGAGCCAATCACCCCATATCAGCGTCAACCAGCCTCCCGCAGCAAGGAATGGGCCGAAGGGGATCGCCGCGCGGATCGCTCCATGGCCGGTCACAGCACGCGCAAGCGCGAAAGCTATGCCTGAAATGCTGGCTAGAATCAGCGCCAGAGGCAAACTGGCGTAACCAAGCCATGCACCAATCATGGCAGCGAGTTTCAAATCACCCATACCCATACCTTCGCTATTTTTGAGCAACTTATAGCCATGATACAGCATCCATAAACTCATATAACCGGCGATTGCGCCAATAATGCTTTGTTCGGGGGTGATCCACGAGCCATCGATCAGGCTGAACAGCAATCCCGCCCACATGCCCGGAAGAGTGATAGCATCGGGCAGCAGCATATGTTCAAAGTCAATGATGGCCAACGCAATGAACAGGCTGGTCAGAATGAGTGCGCCTGTGAGAGCGGCGGGTGTTTGAAAATGCCACGCTACAGCGATGAAAAGAACGGATGTCAGCGCTTCGATGAGCGGATAACGCGAGCCGAACGGTTGTTGGCAGTAAGCGCAGCGCCCTCGCAACCAAAGGTAGCTGAGCAGCGGAATATTGAACCATGGCGCGATCGGGTGCTGACATGCGCAGCAGCGTGATGGTTCCAGAATCAATCCCGCCGGTCTTGCTTCATCAAAGGGTAGTTCCAGGTATTCATGACATTGCGAACGCCAGGTCCATTGAAGCAATGGAGGCAGACGCAAAATCACCACATTGAGGAAACTTCCGATCAGGAGCCCAAGAACAGAACACATAACGATGGCGGTCACGGAATGAAACTCCGCTGGAGCAACGATTGAGGCGTCAGACTCCCGATATCATTCAACGATATTAGCCATCTGGAATATGGGCAAATACATGGCAACCAGCAGAACTCCGACAATGCCTCCTATAACGATCATAAGAAGCGGTTCCACCATATTGCTGAGATTGTTCACCGCCGTATCGACTTCTTCTGAGTAAAAATCGGCTATGCGTGATGCCATATCATCAAGTGAACCGGTTTGCTCTCCGATGCCGATCATCTGAACCGCCATATGAGGAAAAATCTGCTTTCTAAGCATGCTTTCCTGGAGAGGATCTCCGTCCGCGGTTTCCTGGCTCATTTTTTCAATCGCGGTGCGATAGACATCATTAGTGGTTACGGAGGCTACCGTATTCAAAACTTCGACGATGGGCACGCCGGCGGTGAACATGGTGGAAAGCGTATGGGCGAAGCGGGCAATGGTGGAATTAACCAGAATGGATCCGAGAACTGGAATTTTCAATGTTATGCGATCTATAAAGAAATGGAATCGGGATGATCGCCTTCGCGCGAACGAAAACAAAACGTACAGAATGATTGGTATTCCTAAGATCCACAGAAAATGCTCACGCGTGAAATTGGACATATTGATCACTACTTGGGTTAATGCGGGTAACGCCGCATTGTAACCGCTGTACATTTCCTGGAATTTAGGAATAACGAAGGTCATCATGACGATCACCAAAATTACGGCAACCAGGATCACCATTACCGGGTAGATCATTGCACCACGGACTTTGGCGCGCATTTGCTGTGTTTTTTCCAGTAATTGCGCCAGATCCCGCAAAACCCGATCCAGGGTTCCGGACTGCTCGCCCGCTGCCACCAGGTTAACGAATAATGAATCAAAATATCTGGGAAACTGATCCAGGGCATTCGCCAGCGTATTGCCGCTTTCAACTTCGGTGCGCAGCGTGGTACACATATCGGCCAGAGAGGGGTTGCTCCGATCCTGAGCCACGATATCAAGTGCTTGCGCAATCGGCAGTCCGGCAGATGCCATCGACGCTATCTGGCGACAGAACTGGGTAACGTCCTTGCTTTTGATGGGGGAACTGATGGCTTCCATCAAGCGGGTGAACAAGGGCCTTTTGTGAATTTTCCTCGGAGCGAAACCCATTTGACGCAAACGGAAGCGTGCTGAACTCGCGCTGAGATCGATAATCCGACCACTTGCTGGACGGCCAGCGCGATCAAGACCTTCCCATTCAAAAATAATTTCGCGTTTTTTAAGTCGATTTCTTTTAGATTTCTGTTTATCCGGTGTTGAAGAGATACTGGTTGCCATATTTTACACCTTCGTGACGCGTATGATTTCCTGTAAAGAGGTGACACCTTGACGAACTTTGTTCAACCCTGCTTCATAGAGTGATAATATGCCATTTTCCCTGGCTTGTCGGGAAATATCGATAGCACTGCCACCACGGAGTATGAGGTCGCTAATGTCCTCGGTAATGGGCATGATCTGATAAACGCCGATTCTTCCTTTATAACCGCCTGTACACTGGTCACACCCTTGCTGCTTGAAGATTCTCAGTTCCGGGATTTCCTCTTCGGTGAACCCGTTTTGGAGCAGTATCTCGGGTGCGATATCGTCAGGAATTTTGCACTTGGGACACAGGCGACGAACCAGGCGTTGCGCGATGATCAAGGAGATGGAGGAAGCGATATTATAAGGTGCGACATTCATATTCATCATTCGGGTCAAGGTGCTTGGGGCATCGTTGGTGTGGAGAGTAGAAAGAACCATATGCCCTGTTTGTGCCGCTTTCATGGCAATATCCGCGGTCTCGAGATCACGGATCTCACCGACCATGATGACATCAGGATCCTGGCGCAGGAAAGCGCGCATGGCGGAAGCAAAGGTCAATCCGACTTTCGGATTGACATTGACCTGATTGGCGCCCGCCATGTAGATTTCACACGGATCCTCAACGGTACACAAATTGCGCTCAAGAGTGTTGAGGATATTCAGTCCGGTATACAGGGTTACGGATTTGCCGCTTCCAGTGGGTCCGGTGGCCAGAATCATGCCTTGGGGGCGACTCAGGACATCAAGATAGATGGCTTCTTGATCCGGTTCAAACCCAAGAAAATCGATACCATGATAGGCCGTTGCGGATTCAAGAATACGCATGACGACTTTCTCTCCGAAAAGGGTTGGACAGGTACTGACTCGGAAATCGATTTTTCGTCCCGAAGAGAGGCGGATTTTGGTGCGTCCATCCTGGGGCATTCGTTTCTCTGAGGTATCAAGCCGGGCCAGAACCTTGATGCGTGAGGCAATGCGATTGCCCGCGGATGGTGAAACCGCTGGAATGGATACTTCATGCAGGACGCCATCGATTCTGTTACGAACTCGATAGTTGTTCTCGTAGACCTCAAAATGGATATCTGATGCATCCAGATGAATCGCATCAAGTAGAATCTTCTTGACAAAACGGACCACCGGCGCATCGTCTTCCGTGGCATCCGCCGGCAGGAGTTCATCGAGATTTCCTTCGAGCTGAAGCGTATCGATCTCATCTCCTCCGGATATGGCCTGGAGAGAATAATCGACTCGGTCAAGCGCACGATCGATGGCGCGCCTGAGTTTATCAGGCCGCACCAGTACCGGCTCGATCGTATAACCTGTTTGAAAGGCGATTTCCGGCAATCCCTTGAGATCATGCGGGTCTGAGATGCCGATATGTAAATGATGTCGATGGAAGTGTAACGGCAGGACCCGGTAGCGTCGCAGCAAACGAGGGTCGACCAATTTAACCGGAAGTTTTTCAAGACTATAGGCATCGAGATCCGCTGCGTGGATGGCGTATTCTTCCGCTGCATGATAAACCAATTCGCGTGGTTCAATAATCCCGTTGCTTATGAGAAAAGAATAGAGTGAAATACCTGAATTTTTGGCGGCTGATAGCGCATTGCTGGCTTGATCTTCAGACAGCAGTCCTTCCCGAACCAGCCGGGCGGAAAATCCCTGCAATACAGCAGGAGTATCTGCGGTGGACATGAATACACCTCGACGTATGTGGCGTTTATTTTAATGCGCGAACGTTCTATTGCCCGTTAATCATGGAAATCAGGTTTATTTGTGCATGTTCTCTGGTTCAGTGCTTTGAATGGACAACCGGGCAATAGGCAATCCTATGCAATGAAGTACGCCATGTTGATGAACGCTCCATCATTCCTGTTTCGAATGAGACGCACTGACATTATCGAACAAACTGACGGATATCATCCGAGGCAATGGATACACGTGGGGTTCATAACCAGAACGACTTAAACTCACATATAGATTTGTTGATCAAATAATCCATGCTATACAAAATCAATTTTCATCATTTTGAAAGGAATTGTTGGCGCAGTCAAGCTTGTCATGGAACAGTCACAAGCAGAAACAATACAGAGGTGTTAAAAAGCGTGGGAATAAGGAAAGCTCGAAGAAAGCTGCGCTTGTAAAAAGTGCGATACCAATCAATTGATAACCAGGCTTGCAGCGCCGATGAGGTTTTATGCCGGGATGATTTTTCCGGCTTGCGGCGGATACACGCCTCGAGTATCGATAATCAGGGCGCCATGTCGAGCTATCTGCTCATAATCTACATCATCATGTTGGGTTGCCAGTACAATGCAATCCTGCTGGATCAGAAAATCGTCGGAGAGGGCATAATGATGAAACCGGCCGATGATTGTGCCATGGAGGCAAAGGTCGAAAAACGGAACCCATGGATCACTGTAACTGAGCTGTGCCCCGCGGCTATACAGATCTTCAAACAATTTGACCGAAGCAGACTCGCGCAGGTCATTGACATTTTTCTTGTAACTCAGGCCGAGCAACAGAATGCGGCTTGATTTAACAGCCTTGCCCTGTTCATTGAGCGCCATGATGATGCGCTCCAGCACATAAGCCGGCATGGCGCGATTGATCTCTCCCGCCAACTCAATCAGACGCGCATCCACATTGTAGGTGCGAGCCTTCCAGGCGAGATAGAATGGATCAACCGGTATGCAATGTCCGCCGAGACCCGGACCGGGATAATAAGCTGTAAAACCGAAGGGTTTGGTGGCGGCGGCGCGAATCACCTCATAGATGTCGATGTCCATACTATGCGCCAAAAGTTTCATTTCGTTGGCAAGGGCAATATTGACAGCGCGCTGAATGTTTTCCATGAGTTTGGCCATCTCAGCCACGCGGGGCTGGCTGACGGGAACGATATGATCAACGATGAAGGAATACAAAACCCGACCCGCTTCGAGGCAGGCTGGACCGACCCCGCTGACCAGCTTGGGAATGTTGCGCAGAGTATAGTGAACATTTCCCGGATCAATGCGCTCTGGAGAGTAGACGACATGGACATTTGAACCTGGCGTCAAGCCTTGTTTGCCGAGCGTCGGTACAATGATCTCCTCGGTGGTACCCGGATAACTGGTGCTTTCCAGCGCAATAATGCTTCCGGGTCGGGCGAGCGCTGCAATCATGGTGATGGCATCGACAATGGCCGATATATCCGGCGTGCGCGTGGAATCAAGCGGTGTCGGAACACAGATGATAAAGGCTTCCACGTGAGCCAAATCGCTTGCGTTTGATGTCAGAGCCAGACTTTTGCGCGCCGTTCCTTGTTGTAAGATAGCGGTAAATGCTTCGTTGAAGCATAAGCCGAGTTCAAGATTCTCAATCTTATGTGGATCGCGATCGAACCCGGTCACCTTGAATCCCGCCTCAAGAAAGGCGCAGACCAGCGGCAATCCCACGTATCCCAGCCCGATGATACCGATTCGGGCCTGACGTTGATTCAATCTTTCAATGATGGGTGGTTTTTGGGGATGGGGCGCCACAGATGATTCCGAAATTTACAAACGACCGGTATGGCCGAAACCACCCGATGCGCGTTTGGTTTCTTCGAAAGCCTCAACAAGCTCCAGTTGAACGCGCGTGATCGGCATGATCAGTAATTGGGCAATGCGCTCGCCCGGTGCAACGCAATAGGATTGATCGCTCCGGTTCCAGCAGGATATCTTGATTTCACCCTGATAATCGGCATCAATGATGCCCATCAGGTTTCCCAGCACGATGCCGTGACGATGGCCCAGTCCGGATCTGGGAACAATCATTCCCGCCAGGTCGGCATTGGCGATATGCAGCGCGATTCCGGTGGGAATCATTCGTGTCTGTGATGGTGGAATTTCAAGCGCCTGGTCCAGGCAGGCGCGCAGATCCATACCGGCAGAGCCATCTGTGGCGTATGCGGGTAAAGGAATCTCTTTTCCGAGCCTGGGATCAAGAATTTTACACGAAATTTTAGCGCTGCGTGTTGTGTTACTCGACATGATGCCTTTCCCCACATTGATGGTAGCGTTGGGCAATCAACTCGATTAATTGCCGCGCCAGAGAATCCTTAGATTGAAGCGGAAGTATCACTTCGCCATTATTCCATAAAACATGTAATGCGTTCGGCTGATCGCCGAAGCCTGACCCTGGATCGCCGATGCGGTTGGCGGCGATCATATCGAGTTTCTTGTGTTTGAGTTTATTCCTGGCATAGGAGACCAGATCTCCGCTTTCCGCTGCGAATCCGACAAGAAAAGGGGGATTCGAGCCATCGGCCACGGTGGCAATGATATCCTGAGTTCGGATCATCGAGAGTGAAATTTCGCCGGGTTGTTTTTTTATTTTTTCTCCGGCCACTTCCCTGGGTGTGTAATCGGCAACTGCGGCATTGGATATGAAAATATCGCATTGCCCGATTTGGTCGAAAACGGCGTTGGCCATTTGCCCGGCAGTTTCTACAGCTATGCCATCTACGCCTTGGGGCATGGGTAGCGTGACAGGCCCGTGAATAAGGCATACTCGTGCGCCCATGGCTTTTGCGTGGCGCGCCAGAGCGAAGCCCATGCGTCCACTGCTGCGATTGCTCATAAAGCGCACGGGGTCGATCGGTTCTCTAGTGGGCCCTGCTGTAATAAGAATGCGGGTTTCCGGGAGGATCGGTCGGCATTTGCTCCGGGAGCGATGTTCCATTATGGATAGCACGATGCTTTCCGGTTCTGTCATTCGGCCCGGGCCTTCCTCGCCACAGGCCTGCAGTCCCTGGTCGGGTCCTATGATTTGAATCCCACGGCGACGCAACAGGGCAACATTGTCCTGTGTGGCGGGATGTTCCCACATCAGGCGATTCATGGCCGGAGCGAGAGTGATTTCGGCATCGGTAACCAGGCACAGGGTGGTCAAAAGATCATCTGCCATGCCATGCGCGAGCCGGGCGATCACGTTAGCGGACGCGGGTGCAATGAGAATTTGTTGCGCCCAGCGAGCCAGAAAAATATGATCCATACCGTTTTTTTCATTGCCCGGATCGAAAAGAGCATGGAGCACAGGTTTTCCGGTCAGAGCCTGAAACGTCAGCGGCTGGACAAACTGCAATGCCGAAGCGGTGAGAACCACCTGGACTGCATGTCCCCGGCGTGTGAGAATGCGCACCAGCTCTGCGGTTTTGTAAGCGGCGATTCCTCCACTGACACCGACAATCCAGCGTTCGTCTGGCGGGAAATCAATTTTTTGCATGCGCTATCCGCCAGATATATCCCTTTTTTGAATCCGAGATATACAGCTGACCTCCCGGGCCGACTGCCAAACCCGTAGGCCGGAACTGGGCCTGACCGGGGGAGCGTAATTTATTGCTGCCGGCAAAGCCATCGGCGAAAATCTCCCATTGGGGATCAAACCCATCGATGACCATGGGAACGAAAGCGACCAGATAGCCCTGTTGGGCTTGAGGCGCCCGATTCCATGAGCCGTGAAAAGCGACGAACGCTCCGCCCCAAAACCGGGTGGGAAAGTTTTTTTGATCATAGATGACCATGGCGTTGGGCGCCCAATGGGCGGGAAAGGTCATCATCGGCTTCCCATACTGATGACAATCCCCCGTTTTTTTGCCGTCGCCGCCATATTCAGGCGCCAACACCCGTTTTTCGGCTCTGGGGTCATAATAGCAATAGGGCCAGCCGAAATCGGCGTTTTTATTGAGACGCAACATTTCTTCTGCCGGTAATTGAACGCCTTGTTCCATGGTATAAAGTTCGGGCCAGTTCTGATGGAGCTGATCACGCCCATGCTGGACAACAAAAACATTTTTCAAAAATGGGGAATAAGCAATCGCCATGGCGTTGCGAATGCCGGTTGCGTAGCGTTCGCCATCCGCCTGTTGCTGGGTTCGGGTGGATAACTTGAACCGCCATATTCCCGCCTGTTTTTCACGCAGTGGACAGGGTTTCTGCCCAGGCGAACCTGAAGCCCGGTCTTTTTCCTGACACGCATTGGAAGGCGCGCCTACATTGACATATATATAGCCTTTCTCATCAAAAGTGAAGGTTTTGGCTGCGTGCTGTATCTGGTCAGGGAAGCCTGATATGATTGTTTGGGCTTCGGAGCTCGGTCGCAACTGGCTTATTCCCAGTTTCCAGCGCAGGATTTTCTGATTGGTGCCTACGTACAGGCTGCCATCATGGATCGCTATTCCGGTGGCGGAACCATAACCAAAACGTTCCGTTTGCTCCATGGCGCCGTCTCCGTCCGCGTCCCTCATGGCAACCACCGCGTGGGTACCCGACCTCAAGGCGGCAAAAACGTCGCCGTTTTCGTTAACGGCAATATGACCCAGTCGACCCAGTTCAGCAGCAATGCGCTGGATGCAGAAATTTTCGGGAACCTGGATATTATCTACTTTGCGCAGACAACGTTCATCTGCCCGCACTATCTGCCAACAGAGGCTGAGGATGCTGAATGCGGCAAGTACAAGAACGGTTGTTACCCTCGAAATGATGGCATGGCTCATAACTTGACTCTCATTGTGGTGTTTTTTGATCATCCGCGCTCCATTTGGAAATGACAACGCCATATTCAAGGTCTGGTTGCTGGCATTGGGCAAAATTATGGCGTTATACTTAGCCAGGTAGTGCGGCCTGGAATGCGAGGATTCCTTGAATCCATATCAAAAGTATATTTAGCGTATTATAAAACACGATTGAAGGGATAGCTTGACGGTTTTAAGTCAATGCTTGTGGATCGGGCGTGTTGAAGCCTGGATTGCTTAGGGAACATCTGAATAAGCCCCGTTTTTCCTGATAATTCGTTGTCAAATCCAAAAAATTGCCCCACATCGAAAAGGCCATTTTTTGCTTCAAATTGATGCATGACCGCCACTTTTGCGACCTGGAGTCGAACCCTAGGCGCGCCAACCCTACAAGGCTATCAATTTTCGCCGCGCCATGTAAAGATTTCCCAGAGGAATCGCGCCTGAGCTTCGTCCGGAATTAATCAGAGGTTCCTTAGGCATGCATTTTGCAGATAACTGGCAGGTCAGTTGTAGCACAGTTCCTGGAGTTATGCTCTGCACCCAATGCTGGAGCAAACAAGCGCGTTCATTAATACTAAGCAAATAAAATATCATGTTTACTTCTATCAGGTATTAAAACATGGAAAACCAGAATATTGATATCTTGTGGGTACTGCTTGGATCGGTACTCGTTTTTATCATGCAGGGTGGTTTTTTATGTCTGGAAGCAGGTCTGACACGCAGCAAAAATACCATCAATGTGGCGATGAAAAATATGCTGGATCTTTTGCTGAGCGTGATTATGTACTGGTTGTTCGCTTTTGGCCTCATGTTTGGCGCCACCTATGGAGGATTGCTGGGCACTTCCTTTTTTATGCCCGACATCGGGCCTTCCACCACCTGGCTGGCAGTTTTTTTTGTTTTCCAGACTATGTTTTGCGCCACATCCGCTACCATCGTTTCGGGCGCAGTAGCGGAGAGAATGAGCTATTCGGGTTATGTCCTGCTGGTGGTTCTCATCGTCGGATTTCTTTACCCCGTATTTGGCCATTGGGCATGGGGAGGGGCTTATACCGGACAACCGGGTTGGTTGCAGGCAAAAGGATTTGTCGATTTCGCGGGCTCAACAGTGGTACATAGCGTCGGCGGCTGGGTGGCGCTGGCGGCAATCTGGATTATTGGGCCCCGGCACGGACGTTTTGATGAAAAAGGTGGTGTGCGTCCTATCCACGCCTATAATCTTCCCCTCGCCATGCTTGGCGTTCTGCTGTTATTTGTCGGCTGGTTTGGTTTCAATGGCGGCAGCACCTTGAGCATGAATCATCAGGTTCCTGGAATTATCGCCAACACCATGCTCGCCGGGGCGGCGGGAGGGCTGATCGTGATTTTGCCTCAGTTGCTGACAGTGAAGCGTGTTGCGCCCAATCTCATTATGAATGGCACGATAGCCGGGCTGGTAGGGATTACGGCTTGCTGCCATGTGGTCCATACGCCGAATGCCTTGATGATTGGTGCTGTGGCTGGATTATTGATGCGGGGCACTCAGTCTCTGATGCTCCGGGCACATCTGGATGATGCGATTGGCGCGGTTCCGTCTCATCTGGCCGCAGGTATTTGGGGAACCCTGAGCGTGGGAATCTTTGGTGATTTGTCTCTGATTGGAAATGATTTATCACGCATTGACCAGATTGTGGTTCAATTGGAAGGGATTTCCGTGTGCGCCTTTTGGAGTTTTGGCCTGGGGTATTTGATTCTAAAGTTTATCAACCGCTGGCTTATGCCTTTGCGGGTGACACCGGACGCAGAGGATATGGGACTCAATGTCTCGGAGCATGGCGCAAGCACGGAATTGGTGGACCTTCTGCGCCAGATGTCACTCCAGGAGCAATCGGCGGATTTGACGCTGCGCGTCCATGAAGAGCCTTTTACTGAAGTTGGGCAGATTGCTCACTATTACAACCGCGTCATGGGCAGTCTGGAAAGAGCCGCTGATTTCACGCGCAATATTCTGAGAGATCTGAACGATGCATTGCTGGTTTTTGTTGACCCGGGCTGGGTCGTGAACATGAACCCGTCTGCTGTGGAATTGTTTGATTTTCCTCGCAAGGATATGGGTAATCATCGAATTTCGGAGTTATTTGCTACGCCTGATCATGAACCGATTAATGATCTCTGGTTCATTGAACATGCCCGCAATCATGGCTCCATGGAAATCGTGGCGAAGAGATCAAACGGCGAATGGCGTCAGGTAGAGATCACTCTGGGCTATATGCGCATGCTCACCAAAGAGTATTTTACTGCGGTGATACGCGATATTACCGAACAGATAAATACGCAGAATCGTTTGTTTGCCGAAAAGGAACTGGCGCACACCACCCTTGAATCTATCGGTGATGGTGTAATCCGTGCCGATGCTGACGGGAAAATCACCTACATTAACCCGGTTGCCGCTGCACTGACTGAATATTCCAGCCGCGAAGCGTGCGGAATGAGACTTTCGAGTATCTTGCGCCTGTCTCCTGAAAATGAACCTGCGCAAGGCATTGATCCGATTAGTCAACTCAATGAACATCAATGCAGCAGCTTTCAGAGCGTCGGATTTCATAAAATCACGGGGCGTAATGGCAGAAAAGCCATGGTGATCTACACTTCTTCGTTTCTGCATGATACAGAGAGTCATGTCGTAGGTTTCGTATTGGTATTCCGCGATATAACCGACCATCAGAAAATGGTACACAAATTGTCCTATCAGGCAACCCATGATCCGCTGACCGGATTGTCCAATCGCCGGGCATTTGAACATCATCTGCGGCAATTGATCGACCAGGGCATTGATCGACCGGGTTTGAGTCATGCTCTGGTCATGCTGGATCTGGATGATTTCAAGATCGTTAATGACACTGCTGGTCATCAGGCGGGTGATGACTTGCTGCGGGGATTCGCAACCATTATTCGCCGCCATACGCGAAATAGCGATGTAGTTGCCCGCATGGGAGGCGATGAATTCGCTATCATTTTGCGCAATTGTTCTCTTGATAAAGCCAAGAATATCATGAACCAATGTCTCAAGAGTATGCTTGAATATCGTTTTCAATGGGAAGGGCGGATATTCCAGGTTGGTGCAAGCATCGGGTTGACCCTCATCGATCACCGAACCACTGACTTTGAAGGGGTGATCGGGTGCGCGGATCGGGCATGTTACGCTTCCAAGGAAGCCGGTGGCGCCAGTGTGATGGTGATTGAAAACATTGAAGAACAGGTATTTCCCGGCGCCGATCAGAATGATGAGGTTCAGCGCTGGCTGTGCTCACTTGAACAGATACAGGTTCAATTCATTTTCCATCCGATTATAGCCAGAGATGATGAGTCCTCCCCCGCGCGGGATCGTTTGTTTGAAGTTTATGCCTTTTGCTCGTTAGCAGGGCATGAAGAACGGATCGCACTGACAGATATCATGACCATGCTGGAACGTCACAAGGTGATGCCTCGCATCGAGAGTATTGTGCTTTCAGCTTTGTTCAAGGAGATGGAAAAAATCCGGTCGGCGTTACCCGATATCGTCAACTGGCGTTTCGGATTCAATCTATCGCGGGCTTCGCTGTTTGATGAGCAAACACCGGGGCTATTCAAACCGTTACTCGAAAGATACGCGGTTCTGACCCGCCATCTCTATTTCGAGATTCCCGAACGGGCGTTGATGATGGATATCGGGTATAGCCGCATCTTTCTGGACAGCCTGGCGCAGCAAGGCTGTATGATTTGCCTTGATCATTTCGGCAGCAGTGTAGGTTCTTTCACCCATCTACATAGCCTCCCTTTCAGCATGATTAAAATTGACGCTTCGTTTGTGCGCGGAGCCGCCAGCGATCCGAATCAACAGCGTATAGTCCACGCCATCGCCCAGCTTGGGCAATCCCTGCATATGCGAACTATCGCCGAAGGTGTCGACAATGCCGCTATTTATCAAAAACTTGTGACCCTGAAAATTGATTATTTGCAGGGCAATTATTTCGGCAAAGCCATGGGATCCGATCAAATCATCGATTATTTGCTGGGCAAAGCCTAGTTTTTAATTTCCAGTTTTAGGGAACCTCTAATTAAGCCATGAACTCGTATCCTGCGTCTCTTATGCCCAGCTTCATTGTTGTAAATCCGCGCAATAGCCCTGCGAACCCGTGCGATTTAACCCGAGAATCTGAACATAATGCATCGCACCTGAGCTTCGTCCAGACTTAATCAGAGGTTCCTCAGGTTGAATCAGGGAGCAACGATATGGATCAATCGTCTTTCTTGCAAACGGCAACAGATGTCACAGGGCACCTATCCGGGCTGCTATGGAACAATCCACTAACCTTGTTCGTGCTTCTGGGTACGGGTGTCTTTCTTACGCTGAGGCTGCGCCTGATCCAGTTGCGGGCATTTTTCCCGGCCATGGGGCATCTTGCGACCAACAGAAAAGCGGGCGATGGTGAGATTTCTCACGCCCAGGCGCTTTCTACGGCTCTTTCCGCTACGATAGGTACGGGTAATATTGCAGGCGTGGCGACCGCAATTTCCTTTGGGGGGCCCGGCGCCCTGTTCTGGATGTGGGTCACGGCATTTTTAGGCATGGCGACCAAATTTACCGAAGCCACGCTGGCAGTCAATTATCGCGAAATGGACGAAAACGGGCACTATTTCGGCGGTCCTATGTATACGCTGCGCAAGGGTATGAATAGCCCCATGCTTGGCGGCGCTTTTGCTTTCTTTGCCTTTGTCGCTTCTTTCGGCATTGGCAACATGGTTCAGGCCAATTCCGTCGTTGATGGGCTGACCTATCTTTCCCGAGGTCTTGAACATTACCGCTGGCTAATGGGATTGATTCTGGCGATGCTGACCGGCATGGTCATTCTGGGCGGTATCAGGCGTATCGCTGCGGTGACATCGGCACTGGTGCCGTTGATGGCGATTTTATATTTTTTCGCAGCCCTGACTTGTCTGGTTTTGCAGTATCAGGCGGTACCATCAGCCTTGCATTCCATTTTCGAACAGGCGCTCAATCCCTGGGCGGCGGGTGGCGGCGCCATCGGACAAGCCATCAGATGGGGAGTTGCCAGGGGTCTTTTTTCCAATGAAGCTGGCCTCGGTTCATCGCCTATCGCTCACGCAACCGCGCGCACACCCTATCCGGCACGGGAAGGTTTGATTGCCATGCTTGAGCCCTTTTTCGATACCCTGGTTATTTGCTCGCTCACCGGCCTGGTTATTATTACCAGTGGCGTCATGTCCAGTGGCGAATACACCGGCGCCGCGCTTACCGCGCACGCTTTCAGCGCGAGTCTCGGTTCTGCCGGTGGCTGGGTGGTTGGCGTTAGTCTGTCTTTGTTCGCTTTTTCCACCATCATCGCCTGGTCCTATTATGGGGAAACTTCCGCGCGTTATCTTTTTGGGAGTCGCTCCAGCCTGCCTTACCGTTTACTGTTTTGTATCGCAGTAGCGCTTGGCGCCACCATACCGCTAAAGCTGGTATGGAATGTCGCTGATATATTTAACCTGTTTATGGCATTCCCCAATATCGTGGGTTTGTGGTTTTTGAGCCGCCTGGCGATCAAACAAGAATCCGACGGTTTAATATAACTAAATGATTTATCATTACAGTTATTAGATCGTTTTTATTATTAGAATGGCGTGTTATTCTTTGCTTGAGCAGACATAATAGGAGGTTCTGGTTCGAAGATGGGAGTGTGATAGCAATGTTGATGCAAGGTGGTACACAACAGCAGACGGTCGGTACGCTGGGAGATGCTTTGGTGCAGCGCGTTAACCGCGAACTGATATCCGCTTCTGTGCGGGAACGGATTTGTTGGGGATTGGAACATTTCAATGAACGCGTGGTTCTGGCTTCGAGTTTCGGTATTCAATCTGCGGTGTGTCTGCATATGATCACCCAGGAAATAGCCGATATACCCGTGATATTGATCGATACCGGTTATTTGTTTCCCGAAACCTATCAATTCGTGGATCAGATGGTCGAGCGTCTTAAGCTTAATCTTAAAATTTATCGCCCGGAATTGAGTTCTGCCTGGCAGGAAGCTCGTTACGGCAAGCTGTGGGAACAGGGATTGTCCGGGATTGAACGCTATAATTCCATTAATAAAGTGGAACCCATGCAGCGGGCATTGAAGGAATGCGGCGCTGATGCATGGTTTTCGGGAATACGTCGCAAGCAGTCCTCAAGTCGGGCTCGTATCGATCCGATCATGCTCCAGAACGGAAAGGTTAAAATTCACCCCATTTTCGACTGGACTGACCGGGATGTTTTTCGTTACCTCAAAGCTTACGACCTGCCTTATCATCCGTTGTGGGATCTGGGTTATTTATCAGTTGGCGATGTGCACACCAGTCGTCCGGCAATCCATGATGACATAAGCGCTGAGAACTCCCGTTTTTTCGGCTTGACCAGGGAGTGTGGATTACACACGGTGGCGTAAATGATTGGAACCTCGAAAAGCTTCCAGGATTCCATTATTTGTAAAATTATCACAGCGCCTTAGGTTCAGCAGATAACGCCTTGCTCAGCGGCAGGCAAAGCGTTATCTGCAATGAGGCCATTTACGCGATTTATAACGTGGCGGATAAAAATAACCCGCTTATTCAAGCCTTTTACAATGGTTGAGTGAACTTTTCAAAGAATCCTTTGTCAAGTATAAGGTATACTTATCCGAGTAGAGCAGAGTCCTGAATTGCCATTGCTTCTCTTAGGGAACCTCTGAACAAGTCATGAACCCGGTGCCTGCGGTGAGCGAAGTCGAACCCGCTTGTGTCCCTTATGTCCAGCTTCATTGTGGTAAATCTTCGCAATAGCCATGCTATTACGCGCAATTTGCGTCTCGAATCTGAACATAATGAATCACACCCACCTTCGTCCAGACATGTTCAGAGGTTCCCTGGCTTGTATTCCAGGGTAAATACTGACTGTGCGCATAAATATCTCGTTTAAGCGTGAGTGAGTGAACGCTAAACAACATACAATGAAAAATGAGGAAATGAATCATGACGACATACGCCAATATTGATAAAGAAGAAGCTTTTGTTCAGTATTCTCAAAAAGAACTGGGTGACTTGTTTGATACATTGCCGCACGTCGATGTTGAAAAGATGGATGGTCTTTATAAAGGACATCTGTTCTCTATCATGGGGTTCGGCTTATTGCCTCGTTTTATGCGTGGGCCGTTTTATACCTTATTAAATATTATCGATCTTTGGTCGGGGAAAGGCTTTAAAAACCTCAAAGGCGCGAATATTTGGTTGTTATTGACGGATAGATTTCGTTTTGGTTATTACACATTAGAGCCGTCCAGTGACAATAATCCCGCGCGTATAAACTATGATACGGATAAAAATTTTGGTTTCATGCGTGCCATAAGGGGTGAAATGAAGCAATTAGAAGATGGACGCGTGCTGGCTCGAATGCTCTACGTGACGAAAAACAAGGTTTACACCGTAGCCTACTTTACATTAGAAATAAAAACTGAAAACCAGGGTTATGGAGCAATATGATTACATTGTTGTAGGCAGCGGGTTTGGTAGATCGGTTGCGGCGTATAAATTAGTTGAACAGGGTGCGTGTGTTTTATTACTTGAACGAGATTCGAGTTAAAGGTGTTGTGTTTAGCGTGTTCGTTCGGATAAAGGTTGTGTCAAGTTTGAATAGTGTTCCCGGATAGCCTTGCAATCATGCGGCGTGAGCCTTATTCGTTTGTGCATATTCATATTTACAGTATCTCCAATAGAGCTGGAATCTGTAAACAACGCGGTTAATTCTTACACATTATTATTAAACCGGTTGTTAATTCCCGCTTGTCATTCCAACGCCCGTTAGCTCGGCGCTGAGATTCCACAACCGCTGCTGATCGGCTTGATTGCAGGAGGCTTTGGAAGTGATGCGCGGCTTTGTGCCGATAAAGTAACGCCCCGATATTGTGGCGACCTCTGGTGAACTTGCGAGGTAGACAGGTGTTCGCGCTGCTTTACGCGGGCTTTTGAGCAAGGGTCTGATAAATGCCGGATTGGCCTCAATATTGGATCCTACCACTCCCGGATGAAGGCAATTGACGGTTAAGGGCTGATTTTTCATCTGTTCGGCCAGTTGATAAGTGAACATGATGTTGGCAAGCTTGGAAGACCCATAGCGGCTGACCATGTTGTAGCTGCGCTGGGCCTGTAGATCGTCAAAATCGAGGCGTCCAAATCGATGCATCATGGATGCCAGGCTCACGACACGACCCGGCCCAGCCTTGAGCAGGGCATCCATCAGTAAATGAGTCAGCAGAAAAGGCGCCAGGTGATGAACGGCAAATTGCAGTTCAAAGCCGTCGCTGGATTCCTCGCGCCGTTTTTTCATGATGCCGGCGTTGTGAATCAGAACGTCGAGATGATCGAAACGGTTGAGAAAATCGGCAGCCAGATGATGCACTTGTTCAAGACTTGCCAGATCGGCAAGCATCAGAGCGGGATCGGGACACGCGCTGCTTTGCATGATGGATGCACGCGCAGCTTCGCCTTTGGACTTATTGCGGCAGACCATGATCACATGGGCGCCCATTTCAGCCAGTTGACGGGCTGTTTCCAATCCGATGCCGGAGTTAGCGCCGGTGACCATACAGATTTTCCCGTTCATCGTATTGGATGACATAGGTTCTTCCTTATCTGAGATTAACCAATTGTTCAATCAATTTATAGTCTATGACCGTGAATGAGGCAAATGCGAGCATTGGCAAATCAGAAAAAATGGCCTGGATTGAAGCATGAAGACGACGTATTGGCCTTATCTCAAATCCTATTATAGAACCCCGTCTGACCAGGGTATACTTTGTTGAAGTAAGGGTATTGTCAGGAGATGGGAATGAATGAAAATGGCTTGGGCCGATATAATCGTGGTGGGACGTCCCTGTTAATGCTGATGGTGGCAGGGCTTTTGACGCTTGGTCCGATTTGCGCCTCGGTATCGGAAGATCTGTCGAATATCAACGCCGATGTGATCGTTGAAGGTGATTGGCTGGTCACCATGCAGCCGGGTCAAGCCGTTATTGGGGATGGCGCGGTTGCAGTGAAAAACGGTTTGATCGTCGCCGCGGGTCCGCGGCAACGAATTGCCACTGCCTTTCGGGCCCGACGAACCATTGATGGTGAAGGTCGCGTGCTTCTCCCAGGTCTGGTGAATGCGCATACCCATGCCGCCATGACCCTTTTTCGGGGCTTTTCCGATGACAAGGCGTTGATGGACTGGCTTGAAAACTATATTTTCCCGGCTGAGAGCGCCTTTGTGAACGATGAGTTCGTTCGAGTTGGCACCACTCTGGCGTGTTGGGAGATGATTCGCAGTGGTACCACTACCTTTGTCGATATGTATTTTTATCCGGATGTCATTGCCGAAATTGTGGATCAATGCGGCCTACGAGCCGTGATAGCGCCAGCAATCATGGACCATCCATTCCCCGGATCAAACGGGTGGCAGGAATCTTTTGACATCGCCGTCGATTTCATTAAACGCTGGCAGGGTCATGAACGAATCGTGCCCGCTTTCGGGCCGCACGCTCCGTATACGGTATCCGCGGAACATCTGCGTGAAGTGGCTGTCAAGGCTCGGGAATTGCATGTTCCGGTGACTATCCACCTGGCTGAAACCAAGGATGAGTTTGCGAAAATACAGTCCAAATACAAATTAACACCGGTCCAACTCCTGGATGAACAGGGTCTTTTGGGACCGAACCTTATTGCCGCACACGTGATCTGGGCTGATCCCGCCGATATTGCTCTGTTGGCGGCGCGGGAAGTTGGAGTGATCCATAATCCAACTTCCAATCTAAAATTGGCTTCCGGGATTGCTCCTGTTCCTGCCATGCTCGATGCCGGGATTGCCGTAGGGCTGGGCACCGACGGCGCGGCGTCCAACAACGATCTTGATCTATGGGAAGAAATCCGTCTGGCAGCACTGATACATAAAGCGCACAACTCCGATCCGAAAGTGATTCCGGCGCTGAGCGCGCTGCGAATGGCTACAAGCTCAGGCGCAAAAGCCATTGGGCTGGGCGATGAAATCGGTGTGCTGAGCGTTGGGCGCAAAGCCGACATGATCCAGCTCAGCCTGAAAAACAGACCCCACGCCATACCGATATTCAATATCATCTCGCATCTGGTTTATTCAGCCAAATCAAGCGATGTGGTTACCGTAATGGTGGACGGAAAGGTTTTGATGGAAAATGGTCAGATCGCAACCATTGATGAAGCCATGACGCTGGAGAATGTCCGCACAATAAATCACGCCATCACTAAAACTTTACCTTGAACCCGCGCCCTGCCTTCTCCATTGCCGAGCTATTGACGGAGAGCCAATCAACCGACGCGCGCCGCGTCTTTTCAGGTTGGGGAGCCTCTGATCAAGTCTGGACAAAGCTCAGGTTTGTTCCCCATGTTCAGATTCGAGACGACAATCGCGCTGGTTAGCAGGGCTATTGCGGAGATTGTCAACAAAGAAGCTGGACATAAGAGACGCAAGCGGGTTCGACTTCGCTCACCGCAAAAACCGAGTTCATGACTTAATCAGAAGCTCCTTAGCCTTCAATCAGCTTTTTGCTGTGGAATAAAGCAACCATGAGAGGCACATCGCAAGACCCATGATTACCGATAATCTATTCGATCATGAGCGATTTCGTTCGCCCATCACGTTTGCCAGTATATCGACTGGAAGAGGGAAGATGATGGTGGAGCTTTTTCCGCTGGAGATTTCGATTAAGGTCTGCATGTAACGCAATTGCATCGTCTGGGGCTGGGTACCCAGCACCTTGGCGGCTTCCGTGAGGGTTGCGGAAGCCTCGAGTTCACCCTGCGCATGAATAATCTTGGCGCGGCGTTCCCTTTCAGCCTCCGCCTGGCGGGCAATGGCGCGAATCATGCTGTCATCCAGATCCACATGCTTGATTTCCACATTAGCGACCTTGATGCCCCAGCTATCGGTCTGCACGTCCAGAATGCCTTGTATGTCGGCATTAAGTTTATCGCGCGCCATCAGGATCTCATCCAGATCGTGCTGACCCAATACCGATCGCAGGGTCGTCTGCGCCAGTTGGTTGGTTGCCTCGTAAAAGTTGACCACTTCGATGATGCTGCGCTCAGGATCTACGACCCGGAAATAGACGACGGCATTCACCTGGACGGAAACATTGTCCTTTGAAATAACATGCTGCGGTTCCACGTCCATGACCACGGTGCGCAAATCCACCCGTGCCATCTGCTGGATGCCGGGGATGATGATGATCAAACCAGGTCCCTTGACTTTCCAGAAACGCCCAAGCGTGAATACCACGCCACGTTCGTATTCGCGCAGTATTTTAATACTGCTGAACAGTAAAAGAGCAATGGCTATGACGATGGAAATAATCACATTCATGGTAACCATATTAAATTCTTCCTTATAACAGACTTCTATGATTTGGTGGACTTTATATGAGCCGGTTCTACATCAAGAACCAACCCGCGACGCGCGCGCACTCGTACTTGCTGCCCCGCTTGTAAAGGCTGACTACTCTGTGCCATCCATCTTTCCCCGTGACAACGCACCCATGAGGCATCCGCTGTCGCAGGCAGAACTTCGCACAAGCTATCCGTCAACCTGTAATCTTCGGAAGCCAACGGCCGCCGCCGCGCCTGCCATACCATGCCAAGCAGAGCCATCATGGCCACAACACTAATGGCTGCAACAGAAAGCACCAGCGATAATGACAAACCAAACCCCGGCACGTCCTGATCCATAAGCATAATAGTACCCACGACCAGCGCTGTCGCCCCGCCAATACCCAGGGCCCCGAAACTTGGCACAAAGACTTCCGCCAGCATCAGCATCAAACCCAGGATGATCAGCGCCAGACCGGCGTAATTGACCGGGATCATCTGAAACGCAAACAGGGCCAGCAGAAGAGCAATACCGCCGATGACTCCGGGTACGATTGAGCCGGGATTGGCCAGTTCAAAGATCAATCCGTATATGCCAAGCAGCATAAGGATGTAGGCGATGTTGGGATTGGTGATGACCGCAAGAAATTTCTGTCGTGCGGTGGGTTCGAGGAACAGGGGCGTTACGTTATTGATCTCAACGAGCCTGGACTCGTCAGATCCTGCCGGTATCGGAATCTTAGCCATAAGCGCGATAAGTTCATCAATATCCCGGGCGATCAATTCAATAACGTTTTTATCCAGCGCTTCCTGAGCGGAAAGACTTGCGGCGTCTCTGACCGCTGATTCCGCCCATTGTGCGTTGCGTCCGCGCAAGCGGGCCAGGCTTCGCAGATAGGCGCTGGCATCGTTGACAAGTTTGTGTTCCATCGCACTCGACGTTTTTGTATCGGGCTTACCTGCGTCATCAGGTTCTGCTGTAACCCCTTTATCTAATTGGGGTAGCTGCTTGGGATCTGAAGGATCCGCCAGCGGATCCTTGTGCGGAGATAATGGCTGTATACCACCGATCTGCACCGGGGTGGCTGCGCCCAGATTCGTACCCGGTGCCATGGCCGCAAGATGAGATGCATAAAGGATGTAAGTTCCGGCGCTTGCCGCCCGCGCCCCGGAAGGCGCTACATACGCGACGACCGGCACGGAGCTTGCCAGAATAGCCCGAATCATCTGGCGCATGGACGTATCAAGCCCGCCGGGCGTGTCCATTTGCAGGATAATGACGGCTGCCTGTTGCTCTTCGGCTTTTTCAATGCCCTGAACCACATAATCACTGACAGCCGGACCAATCGCTCCGTCGATAGTCAGGACTACGACGCGTCCTTCCCAGTTTTGCGCAAAGCACAAACCCCACCACAAGCTTGCAAGACAGAATATGAGTCGATATTTCATAATTGTCCTCATGTCAACGACCAAGGAACCTCTGAACAAGTCATGAACCCGGTGCCTGCGGTGAGCGAAGTCGAACCCGCTTGCGCCCCTTATGCCCAGACTTGATCAGAGCTTCCCTGAAAAGGTTAACCCCACTCTTGAGAAATATCAATTAAAAAATCAACCTTTCCTGACCCATGCGTCGCACCATCCGTCGCGGTTGATATGCTTGCCCGCAAAAACCGCGCATGGCCCCCATTGGGACTCCGTATCCCCGGTGTAAAGCTGACAATTATGGCAAAAAGCCTCGCTCACACTGCGAACCGATTCAGGTACCTGGATCGCATCGTGGATATATTGGAGGCTTTTGGCCATCGGCTCATCAAGAGACAGTATAGGCATTTCTTCTGCGGCGCGCACCCGCGCAAGCGGAATCCAGCTTAAAACGGGCAACAGAGAGGTGAAAGCAAGGTCGCGGCTTAACATTTGTCCGCGGCTTAACATTTTTCGCCGTGAAACAGTTTTATATTCTTTCATAGATTACCTGCAGATGATAATTAGCCCGGAGACCTTTAATTCACTCATGAACCCGGTTCATGACTTAATCAGAGGTTCCTTAGCGTTTCAGCCCATGCCAAGCCATCATTTTTCGGCTTCCCTATCTCTACATTCTGGGCCTGTTTTTCTTCAATGGACAACTTCTTTCGCTTGTCTGACTGTTGCGTATGATTGAGTACAGTGAATAGAGTCCGAATCGCTAATGGATTATTGTACGGACTGTCATCAGCAAAAACCTCACCTGTGGCGGGGTCAATTCCATTCGCAAGTGCCGTGGTAATTTCTTTCGCTTTCTCAATATCCACAACTGTACCCCTTGATAACCCCACCAAACATTGGGATCTATACACTTGACTAACCCTCATAGCCTGGCTATTACGTGCGATAAGCGCCTCGACTCTGACACAGCAGGAACCACAGCTGAGCTTCGTCCAGAATTAATCTGGAGATTCCTGTATTTATAACGCCGCCATTTACGGACGTAGTGGGTTGGCGGTGTTTTTGAGTTTTTTCAAAAACGGTGACAAGCCGCGGAGTTCCGCAACATGGCATTGTTATGCCAAGACTGCCTTTCACCAATATTCTCACAAAATCGCAGTGAGTAGCCATCTGGATCTTGCACCAGGAATTCCTTTTGGCCTATTTCTTTGCCGCCACTTTGATACCAGTTTTCCTCAATATCCATGAATAATGGATAGTTTAGAGCGGCCAATTTATCGTAGATTGGTGCAATCTTACGCAGTTCAATCTGAAAGTTTATGCCGCGCCCTAAAGGGTACTCAACCTTCCCGGCATTCCAGCCGTCCTCCTCCCACTGCTCTATCATAATCTGGGCGCTTTCTTGATCAAGGCAGGCAAAATCAGGATTCTGATGACTTTTTGAAGTCTGTCACTGCTGGTTCCGGAACCATCGGATTCCAATACTGCTTAGGTTTAACTCGAACTCCAAGATGGTACAACAGCCTTTATCCAATATAATAGCAGCGTTGTGTTTGATAAGGAATGATAAGGAATACGCTTGAGTGGTTTTTTATGCCAGAGGACGACTGTCATTCGAGTTTGAACCACAGACATACCTGATATGCAGGGCAGATAGTGAGGTTAAGAAAAAAATGCTTTTCATGACAAATTGTTCGGGTTACAATAAAAGGCTGATATATTTTATACAGGATTATTCAAGGAACAAGCCAAAATGGTGAGCATTCGTTTATCGCGGGGCGGAACAAAGAAACGCCCATTTTATCATGTGGTGGTCACCGATCAACGCAATCGGCGTGATGGGCGTTTTGTGGAACGTCTGGGCTTTTTCGATCCGCTGGAGCGGGAAGCGGAAAGCTGGCGCTTGAATCTAAATCGGGTGGATTACTGGGTCAGTAAAGGGGCGCAGCCCAGCGCAAGGGTATCGAATCTTATTCGTATGGCGCGCAAACATGTGGCAGCCTTGCCTGAAGGTGCGCTTGAGGAGTCTCGGGAGGGCGCCTGATTTCCAACGGTGACTGGATTAAAATGGGACGATTGGGTGCGCCGCACGGTTTGCGTGGCTGGTTGCACCTGCGCTCATTTACGGATCCATCACCCCTGATCCTGGATTTTCGCCAGCACTGGTTTGACCCTGGATCAGGGCAGCCCATTGCTGTGGAAGAAACCTGGCACGATGGTGAACGTCTGATGGTTCGCCCGGCCGGAAGCGAAGATCGGGATGCTGCCGGCCTGATGACAGGCATAGATATCGCGGTACCGCGTGAAGTGCTTCCCCAGCCGGATGAAGGTCATTATTACTGGTCTGATCTGATAGGCGCCAGCGTGATTGATCTGGATGGGTTCGTTTATGGCGCCGTAGATCATTTGCTGGACGCTGGCGCCCATGATGTGCTGGTGATTCAGGGCAATAACGGAGAATGGCTGATTCCATTTGTGCTTGATTCGATTGTGCGGGATGTGGATGTGCGCCAAAAACGCATTCGGGTCGCGTGGGAGCGTGAATGGCTGTAGTTTTTTCGGGTATGGCGCAAGCGATATCCGAGACTTCAACGCAGCGATGCAAACTGTTGATACCGGGTGACTCAGCGCCTGAATGACCTGCAACTGTGGTCTATATAAAGATGCCATCACCATTAAATATCGCCGTTATCAGCCTGTTCCCGGCCATGATATTGGATGGACTGGATTATGGAGTCAGCGGACGGACTCTGGAAAAAGGTTTGGCGCGATTGCGCATATGGGATCTAAAAGACTATTGTCCGGCGCGAATGCGCGTGGATGATCGCCCTTACGGAGGAGGGCCGGGCATGGTGATGCGTCCCGAACCGTTGAGAAAAGCGATCCGGGCAGCGCGGAACAGTCTTCCGCAGGGCAGCGCCATGATCTATCTCAGCCCCCAGGGGCGGCGGATTGATCAGGATACTGTCGAGGCATGGTCTCGGGAGCCAGGCTTGGGTTTCATTGCCGGGCGATATGAAGGCGTTGATGAGCGAATCTGTGAACGGGATATCGACGAGCAGTGGTCGCTGGGCGATTACATTCTCAGTGGTGGCGAACTCGCAATCATGGTAGTAATTGATGCGATCCTTCGTCTGCTTCCCGGTGCGCTCGGGCATGAGGATTCAGCGAAAGATGAATCCTTTGCGCATGGATTGCTGGAATACCCGCATTATACCCGCCCGCAGGAGTTTGAGGGGCAACCGGTTCCGGATGTTTTGCTCAATGGGAACCATGCGCAGATTCAACACTGGCGTCAGCAGCAGGCTATTCTGAGAACCTGCCAGCGCCGACCTGATCTGTTGTGCGAGCGCCACTGGTGGATGCAGGATTTAACCTGTCTGGATGCATGGATGTATCCCCGATAAATACGCCGTGGTAATTTGTCGAGGCGGAATTGAATAAGTTGAAAATATTGATCTGGATCATGATCGATAAAAACGATGGCATCGTTGAATGAGCAACGCAATAGCCATCCGGTTGATAGATGAATTGGAATTCGAGATGGAGAAAAGTAATGAATCCCCTGATTCGTGAATTACAGGCTGAGCAGATAAAAACCGATATACCGGCTTTTGGTCCGGGGGATACGGTCGCTGTGCAGATCCGGGTACGTGAAGGCAATCGTGAACGCTTGCAAACCTTTGAAGGCGTCGTTATTGCGCGGCGCAATCGCGGTGTTGATTCGGCATTTACCGTTCGGAAACTCGCCCATGGCGAAGGCGTCGAGCGGGTATTTATGCTCCACAGCCCCAGTGTCGTCAAAATCAATGTAAAAAGACGCGGCGATGTCCGGCGGGCCAAATTGTATTACCTGCGCGGTCGAACCGGGAAAGCGGCGCGCATCAAGGAAAAACTGGCCAAGAAATCCTGAAAAATCAGCGAAAGATAGGGTAAACATGAAGGAAACACATTCATTTCAAGCGGAAGCGCAACAGCTTTTGCATCTGGTGATCCATTCCCTTTACAGCCATCGGGAAGTTTTTTTGCGCGAACTGGTGTCCAATGCTGCGGATGCCCTGGATAAGGCGCGCATCGAATCGATGAAATCCGGCATCCCCCTGGAAGGGGAACCGACTATTCGCATCAGTAGCGATTTGGAAACCGGCATTCTGACCCTAAGTGACAACGGCGTCGGTATGAGCAGGGAGGAAGTGATTGAGCATATCGGGACGATTGCAAATTCTGGAACACGGCGTTTTCTCGAATCCTTGCAGTCTGATTCCGGGCGCGGTGAAACCAATCTGATCGGCCAGTTCGGGGTTGGATTCTATTCGGCTTTCATGGTGGCGGATCGGGTGGTGGTGATCACGCGGCGGCTCGGAAATGACGAGGCGGTGTGCTGGGAATCCAGCGGTGACGGTGAATACACCATGGAAGAGGCACAGCGCGATCACCATGGGACGGATGTCATCCTGCATATCGCTGAAACGCATCGTGATTTTATGGATCCGGAGCGCATTCGTGGCTTAATCAACCGTTATTCCAACCATGTGGCGTTTCCTGTATTCATGTCCGCTGGCGGAGAAGAGGAACAATGGGAGCAAATCAATGCGGGGCAGGCTTTATGGCGTCGCCCCAAGACCGAAATCAGTGATGAGCAATATCAGCACCTCTATCATGATCTGACCTTCGATCCTGAAGATCCACTATGCTGGAGCCATTTCAAGATCGAAGGGCGTACGGAATATACGGCCCTGCTTTATGTTGCTGCGCATGCGCAGGGCAACCTGTTCGATCCCGAAGCCATGGGTGGCATCCGGCTTTATGTGCAGAGCGTTCTGGTGATGGAACAGGCGAAAGCGCTTCTTCCCCGCTATCTGCGTTTTATGCTTGGAGTCGTCGACTCCGCCGATCTTCCCCTGAATGTATCGCGTGAATTGCTCCAATCAAGCCATACGGTGGACAGTATTCGCGGTGGATTGACGCGCCGAAGTCTGGATATGCTTGAGAATATGGCGCGCCAGGATCAGGACCGTTATCAAACTTTCTGGAAGGCGTTTGGCGTTGTGTTGAAAGAAGGTGTCATGGAAGATGCCCAGCATAAGGATCGCATTGTTCCCATGCTGCGTTTCCGTTCCGTCAAGGGTAATCAGGAAATGGAATACACCAGCCTTGATGATTATCTGCAGCGCATGCCATTTTCCCAGAAAGCCATTTATTATGTCTGGTCGGAATCCGGGCAGATGGCGCGTAGCAATCCTCACCTCACGACTTTTCAACGCGCCGACCTTGAAGTATTGCTGCTTACCGATCCCATCGATGAATGGCTGGTGATGCAACTGAAACAGTATCAGGATAAACCACTGCAATCGATTCGCGACGAGCAGGTGGAACTTCCGGAGCAAGGGCAGCCTGAATCTGAAATGTCCGAACAGGAAAAGTCTGAAGGTCAGGCTTTGGCGCAACGCATACAGAGTGACCTTGATGGTCTTGTCGAGCGGGTTACGCTTTCGCGCCGCTCGCTGGAAGCACCTGCGGCATTGGTTCAGGCTTCCGGCTCATTGAGTCCGGCCATGATCCGTTTGCTCAAGGAATCGGGTCAGCAAACGCCTGTGCTGGCGCAGCGGATTCTGGAAATCAATGCCTCGCACCCATGGCTGTCATGGCTGGGTTGCCAGTCTGAGGATGAGATGTTTCACCTTGGCAGCATGGTGCTTTACGAACAGGCATTACTTGCCGATGGAGAGCCCCTTACCGACCCGTCCGCATTCGCCAGCAGGCTGGTAGAGTTGGTCAAAGTCCTGACGCAATCCGGGTCGCCATCTTCTCCATAAACGCATAGCTCCAATATGCTATTGCGTTTTGCCCGAAAAGTTTGATTGGATGCTGGTTTCAGGTACCATGATGGACGGGGTGTCGAATCGAGCGGTGAGATCGTATGTGTTTGTCAACGAGCCTGTGTTTTCATGTCTGAGGCTTAGGGAACTTCTGATTAAGTCATGAACTCGGTTCTTGCGTCCATGATGTCCAGCTTAATTGTTGTAAACCTTCGCAATAGCCCTGCTAACCCGTGCAATTTAACCCGAGAATTCTGAACATGGGGAACCACGCCTGAGCTTCGTCCAGACTTAATCAGAGGTTCCCTGGTAGAATCGATAACTTTTCCTGGTTCCTGTATGCTGACGTATTCGACCGCATGGTCTTTCATTGTTCCAAACTTTTTCCCCTTTTGTCGGGAGCTTGTAGATGATTTCAACCGAATTTCATTCACTACGCCATGGTCTGGCGCGGATGGGAGCTCTGGCATCGCGTATGGTGCGTTCTATCCCTTTGGGTCGAGATCAATTGCCGCGCAATCGGGGCGGATTCCGTAAAATGCATTTCGCTGCGCCCTGGATGCGTCATTTTTCTTCCGCTCCAGGTCGCTTATTTTCCTCTTCAAACCGCAATCAGACGCAGCGCGGCCTGATCCTGGGTCTGGTTTTGCTTGGGATGATGGCGTGTTTCCAGTTGGTTGAGATGCGGACTATTTATCATTCACAAGATCTGCCTGGTGTTCCAGGGGATATAAAGGGTGATGGTTCATCTGCCGCCAAACGATCCGTAACGCTGCGACATGCTGGTGTTCAGAAGGCGGCCAGTCTGTTTGGCATCTGGAAAAGTGAAATTCAGGATCAACTGCCCAGTGAAATACCCGATACTGCTCTGGGGTTAACGTTGCGCGGTATTTTCAACTTTAGCGCCCCACGACCTTCGCTGGTGATCGTTGAAGTGGGTGGCGAAGATAAAGTGCTGGAGCAGGGCCGGCAGATCCAGCCCGGCGTAGTGATTGCGCACATCTATTCCGATCGGATCATTCTTAAACGCGGCGGAAAACTGGAGACATTGCGTTTGCCGGTAAAGACGGAAGGGTTGGCTGCCAATGAGCAGACTTTCAAATCCGGAAATAGCCGCCGCAACAAGCTTCAAGCCCAACCAGGTTCCATGCGTCCGAACATTTCTACTCTCACGGACATTCAAGCCAGCTCGTTGGGGGATGTGATACGCCCCCAACCTGTTTATGAAAACGGTAAACTGATCGGTTTTCGCGCCCTTCCCGGCCCACGCCGCGATTTGTTCGATCAATCGGGGCTCAAAAAAGGTGATGTAGTCACCGCCGTTAATGGTCAGTTATTAAATCAACCCCTTGAAGCCATGAAGGCCTTTGCTCGTTTGCGGCAGGCGCAGCAGGCGCAGCTCGATTTGCAACGCAATGGGGAGAACCATCGCCTGAATCTGGCGGTGGAGCGTGGTCAGGGAGGCGGGAGATGATAAACCAAACGCGGTTGGTGCACAGTGGATATCTGTTTCTTCTTGTTCTTTTGTGCAGTTTTTCTCCGCTCTACGCCCAGCAACCTTCGGAACAGATGGTTACTCTGAACATGAAAGATGCCGATATCAGGGCTTTTATCGAAATGGTCAGCAGTGTAACGGGCACGAACTTTGTGATCGACCCGCGGGTCAATGCCAAGGTGACGGTCATATCGTCCCAGCCGTTGCCGGCAGATGCCGTTTATCAGGTTTTTTTATCCGTTTTGCAGGTGCATGGTTTGACGGCGATCCAGGCAGGGGATTTGACCAAGATTACACCGGAGGTGGAAGGCAAGCAAACGGGGATCAGCGACTCAAAAACGCAACCGGCATATCCGGATGATATGCTGACCCAGGTGGTCAGGGTTAAAAATGTTCCCGCCGCGCAACTGGTTCCTATTCTGCGACCTCTGGTGCCCCAGTACGGACATCTGGCTTCCTATCCGCCCGCAAATGTGGTGGTGATAGCTGATCGCAGAGCCAACGTAGAGAGAATGGTGAACCTGATCAAGCAAATCGATGATTCCGGCGAGCAGGAGGTGGACGTTGTGGCGCTGGAAAATGCCAATGCAGTAGACGCCATGAACATGATCAATCAGTTGAATAAAAGCGGCAAACGCATGGACCCCACCACCCAGGGTCTGACCATTGTACCCGACATGCGCACCAACAGCATTTACATCAGCGGCACCCGGACCCAGCGCCTGCGTATCCGGGCGCTCCTCCAGAAAATCGACAGCCCGCTTGAGTCCCAGGGCAACACCCAGGTTATTTATCTGAATCATGCCCGCGCGACCAATATGCAGGAACTTCTGGCGCAATATACCGGAGCTGCGGCTGTACCGATAAGAGCCGCCGTTGGTGAGGCAGGTGGTAAAACCCTGCCCATGCAGCATCAAGGTCAAGGCAAGCAGGATGTGATCGTCCTGGCGGATGATGAGACCAATGCGCTTGTGGTCTCGGCGCCGCCTGAAATCATGAAGGAAATCCTTACGATCATCGCCCGGCTCGATATCAGACGCGCCCAGGTGATGGTGGAAGCCATCATCGCCGAGGTTGCCACCACCAATAACAAGCAGGTAGGTTTCCAATGGTTCCTGGATGGCAGCGACAAAGATGGTCCGGTAGGGTTTGTACCCTTTGGGACAAATGATAACCTGTTCAATCTTTATTCACTGATACAGCCTTTGACGATGGGGGGGAATCCTGCAACCGTTCTGGGAAATGCTGCTGCGCCACCATTGGGTTTGACGATTGGGGGCGGACGCTTTCAGGACAGTGGCATCAACTTTGGGGTTTTGTTGCGCGCTATGGCCGCAGACAGCTCCACCAATATTCTATCAACCCCGACACTGATCACGCTGGATAATCAGGAAGCAGAAATCAGCGTAGGTAAGGAAGTCCCCTTTCGCACGGGAGGTTTCCTGGCCGACAATGGTGGCGGCGATCCCTTTCAGACCATTGAACGCAACGAGGTGGGCATCAAGCTCAAAATTGTTCCCCAGATCAGCGCAGGCAATACGGTTCGTTTGCAAATCGAACAGGAAGCTTCTGATCTGGTGGCTCCGGATCAGGTGGATAAAGCTGCTGATCTGGTGACCAGCAAACGTACGATTAATACCCATGTGGTGGTGGAGGATGGCGAGATCATTGCTTTGGGGGGATTGATCAAAGATCATGCCTCGGGGGGTTCGAGCAAGATACCACTGCTCGGAGATATTCCAGTGGTGGGGCGATTGTTTCGCTATGACAACGCGGGTCGGAACAAGAGTAATCTGATGGTATTTTTGCGTCCTGTCATTATACGCAATGGCGCCGACAGCACGCGTTACAGCCGGATGCTTTACGAGAAGATGCGTAACGATCAGTTGAACCAGAAGCTGCGAAGCCACCCCAGGCTCAGGGGTATGCGCCCACCGGTGCTGCCCGAATCAGGGCAGAAATTTCCGTTCACCATGGAGCAGTAGTTGATTACCATGAGTTCCATCCCTGAAATTGAAAAACACATGGACTCATCCGCGCCAGCAGCGTACAGTATTACCCGTTTGCCTTTTTCCTATGCGCGCCGCAATGGCGTCATGCTGCTGCCCGCAGATAACCATGAACATTATGATCTGGTATGCCGGGCAACTCCTTCGCCTTCGGTGCTTGCCGAACTCAACCGGGTATTTCGCCTGCCCATGATTTATCGCGGGGTGAGCTCACAGGCATTTGATCAGTTGTTGCGCGAACATTACGAAGATCGCCAGGAAACCGCGGAAGCCATGGAAGAACTCGGGGTTGATGTGAACCTCCATGCGCTGGCGGAACAATTGCCCGATACCGAGGATCTGCTGGAAAGCCAGGACGACGCGCCCATTATCCGCCTCATCAATGCCATTTTGACCACGGCAATCAAGGAAAGTGCTTCCGATATTCATATCGAACCCTATGAGAGCCGGTTGCTGATCCGTTTCCGCGTCGATGGGATATTGCGCAAGATTCTGGAGCCGCCGCGGGGGCTGGCTCCAGCGCTAGTCTCGCGCATCAAGGTGATGGCCAGGCTCGACATTGCCGAAAAGCGTCTCCCGCAGGACGGGCGCATTTCCTTGAAGGTAGCAGGTCGCGCTGTGGATGTGCGCGTATCGAGCCTGCCGTCCAGCGCTGGTGAAAGGATTGTATTGCGCCTGCTTGATAAACAGGCGGGCCGCCTGTATCTGCATGAGCTTGGCATGGAAAATAAAACCGAACAGACCATGCTGGAACTGCTCCATCGACCCCATGGCATTATTCTGGTCACCGGGCCGACCGGCTCGGGGAAATCCACGACCCTGTACGCGGCGCTGAATCAACTGAATGACGGCAGCCGCAATATCCTCACGGTGGAGGATCCCATTGAATATTATATCGAAGGTGTAGGGCAGACCCAGGTCAATACCAAAGTCGATCTGACGTTCGCCCGTGGTCTGCGGGCGATACTGCGTCAGGATCCTGATGTGGTGATGGTGGGTGAGATCAGGGATGTGGAAACCGCAAAAATTGCGGTACAGGCCAGCTTGACCGGCCATATGGTATTGTCCACCCTGCATACGAATACCGCCATAGGCGCGGTAACGCGCCTGCGGGATATGGGAATTGAGCCTTTTTTGCTGGCATCGAGCCTGTTTGGTCTGGTGGCGCAACGTTTGGTACGAAAATTGTGCGAGCAATGTCGCGAGCCTTATAGCGCCGATGCGGCGACTTGCCGTTTGCTCGGCATGGAACACGAGCCTGGGGTGACGCTTTTCCGATCCCGGGGCTGTCCGGTTTGTCAGGGCAGTGGTTACAAGGGACGCACAGGTATCTATGAGTTGGTCGAGTTGGATGAAACCCTGCAACATATGATCCATGAAAGCGAACAGGAACAGGTGCTGAAGGACTACGCGCGGAAAAAATCGCCGGGCATCCGCGATGACGGATTCCGCCAGGTGATTGCGGGTGTAACGAGCCTCGAAGAGGTACTACGGGTCACGCAGCAGGAAGCGTATGGCGGCTTTTGAATATATCGCATTAACGGTTCAGGGGCGCAAAAAGCGAGGCATCCGGGAAGCGGACTCGCCGCGCCAGGTTCGGCAATGGTTGCGGGAACAAAACCTGGCGCCACTCAGCATTGACGATGTCAGCGAACGCGCCCAGAGTTCTGAAATTGGTTTTTTTCTTCAGCGCGGCGTCAGTACCGGCGAACTCGCGCTCGCCACCCGTCAACTGGCAACCTTGATTCAAGCAGCGCTGCCAGTGGAGCAGGCATTGCTGGCTGTGGCGGAACAACAGGAGGGTCGGGCGATCCGGCGCATTCTGTTTGCGCTGCGCAGTGAAGTGAATGAAGGGCACAGTTTTGCCCAAGCCTTGAGCAAATTCCCCCAGGTTTTCCCCGACATGTACCGCGCAACGGTGGAAGCAGGCGAGCAGGCCGGACAGTTGGACTCTGTCCTGGAACGGCTGGCAGAACGTACGGAGCAACGCCAGCAACTCGGTCAGAAAGTCATGATGGCGCTGGTTTATCCGATCTTGCTGACTCTGGTGTCTGTGGGCGTGGTGATCGGCATGCTGGTCTATGTGGTGCCCCAGGTGGTGGATATCTTTATCAGTCGTGATGCAGCGTTACCGCTATTAACCCAGATCATGCTGGATGTCAGCAATTTTCTCCGCCACCAGGGTCTGTGGCTTGTGATCGTTCTGGCGGCGCTCATCAGCGCCGGGGTTTTCCTCTGGCGCACGCCGGCCTCACGGCAGCGCATCGATGACTACACCTTGCATATTCCCCTGATTGGTTCGCTGGTGCGTACCGGGTCCAGCGCGCATTTCGCCCAAACCCTGAGTATTCTCGTCGCCAGCGGCGTGCCTATTTTGCACGCCTTGACCATTGGTGAGCAAGTGGTTTCCAATCGCAGACTCAAAAACGCCATCGCCCGGGCGACCGAACAAGTGCGGCAAGGCTCTGGAATCAGCCGGGCGCTGCAGGAGCAGCGGGTATTCTCCCCCATGCTGGTCTATATGATCGCCAGCGGCGAAAGCAGCGGTCAGCTTGAGGCTATGCTCAACCGAGCGGCGCACAACCAAGAACGGGAAGTGGAAGCGCAGTTGACCATGATCGTGAGCATCATTGAACCGCTGATCATTTTGTTCATGGGGGTCGTGGTCAGCCTGATCGTGCTTGCCATTTTGCTGCCGATATTCGAACTCAATCAACTGGTAACGATCTGAATGCCGTCATTTCAACCTGGCACCCATGCTAATCGAGCGGCTTGAACAGATCGAGCGTCCCTTCTGATTCGGCTGGCGTATATTGAAAGATATCGACGAAACTGGCATAACCCGCGCCTACCATGACGGGTAGCAGCACCAGCCAGCCCAGGAATAGCGGAATGCTCGCTACAATCCCCAGCCCCAGTAATATCAGACCGAATAACAGCCAGGGCACAATGTTTCGCATAAAAGCCTGACCACTGGCCTTTAACGCAGGCCAAACCGGGATATTTGAGAATGTGACCAGAGGTATGGCATAAAAGCATAACATGCCCCAGATCGCGCCGAGCAACGAGCCGATCAACAGAAAGGGGATAAAAACAAGCGATAAACCACCCACCAACATGGCAACCACCATCTCATCATCGGCTTCCGTGACGGCGCCAAGTACTCCGCCAAGTACTCCGCCAAGCAGGAGACCCAGCAACATAACCATCGCTATGGCAAAAGCGACGGCAAGACTCAGCAGCCCCAGAATCATCAGGGCTTGAAAAACGCCGCCCTCCTTAGGCTCCAATTTTCTTAAAGGCTGTATCAGATTGTTCATCGTGATGGTTCTGCCGACGGAATTTTCATGTGCCAGTAAAAACATAAAGGCGCTATAAAAGGGAGTCAACAATGCGCCAAGCAAAGCGCCCAGCAATGGAACCAGCGATACAACGATGCTAATCACTTTGAGCAGCAGTATCGTTACGATCCATGCGCCTGGGGATGCCGCAAATATACGCCAGCCGCTCTGCAGCCAGACGGTGGCTTGACCCGGTGTGACAGAGTGTGCAACGGGGATATTGACCATGATGAACTCCTTACCATAGGGGTGAAAACAGAGGCGTCAATCAAGAGGGATCATCTTTTTGCGATGCAGATGAATGGCACTATGCCAGTGTTCAATCTAGCAACAAATGCGGGTTCAATCAATAGTCTTTTTAATGAGATGACAGGAATGGATAGATCTTGTTGCGTGGAGCTCTGCGCGGTTCAGATGCTCGGATCGACTTCCTGGTTCAAGGACGCGTTCGATTCCATGGCTGAAAGCAGTTGTTGTTCGAGGCGCTGCCTTGGTTTCAGGTAGGTTTTTTGCTCATGCCAGGGCAAAGTTTCAATCCGGCGCCCGGCTTGATCCAGATATTCCATGGCTTCTTTATTCAGATCGGCGCTGAGGAGCAGCCTTGCTTGCAACAGCGGGATGAAAGGTTTCTGGTTAGCCTGGTAGGCTTTATCCAGGCTGAGAATGGCTGGTTCAAGATAGTGCTGGTGGATCCATACATCGGCCTTGGCCAGGTAAAAATTGGCGCGCATGGCGCGGCTTTGAACCATCATTGGATTGTCGAGCAAAGCATCGATGATGCCATGCATTTGTTGTGCATCCAGTGTTTCGCCGTGGCATTTTTCAGTTTTCATCAGGTGCGCCAGTTTTTTCAACGTATCGGTGACGCCAAATGAAACAGGGCTTTGGGGTGCTATAGCGCGTATGCGCTTTGCCTGCTCTTTGATATCAAGGATCGAAGCCGAGTCATCAAGACACAGCATTTGCATGCGCTGAAGCGCCAGCCCGGCATGTTGCGAATGATGCTGTTGCGCCTGTTCAAGCACCTTCGCCGCTTGGGCGAACTGACCGTGCAGGGACCAGTAGCGGGCACTATGCTGGGAAGCCCGCACCGACTCAGGGTGATGGGCAACCCAGATTTGGGACAGCAGCGCCTCATTGCCCCAAATGATGGCGGATTGATAGCTGGCAAAAGTCAGTAGAGCGACATAAGCCAGGGCAAATAGAGGCATGAAACCAGCCAGCCTGCCTTTTATTTGCATGGCCGCCAGCACCAGGGCGGAGAGAAGCCCCACCATGGGCAAGTAATTGCGGTGCTCGAAATAAAGCTCCAACGGAATAAAGCTCGATTCAAGCACCTGACCAGCGAGAAAAAACAAGACGCCAAAAGAAAACCACAGCCAGCGCCGACTCAACGCCAGCACCAGAGCGGCAATCAGGCCGAAGGCGGAAAAAATGGTCTCAGGCGGGCGCCACCAGCCCATCGATTTGGGGAAGTCGTCGTGATAGATGGTCAGCCAACCCATATCGGGCAGAAAAATTTGGCGCGTATAGGACCATAATGCCCGTGTTTGGGTGAAAAGACGTTCTTCCATGGTAAAAGAACGAGCGCTATAACCAGTCAGTTGCGACCAGCGCCATATAAAATAACCGGCGAGCAGCGCCAGAGGCGCGACAAGCAGAATGCTGCGCCACCAGCGCCAGCGCCGGAGCCACAGTTTCGACTCTGGAAGGGGAGCATGACGCAACAGGGTGAATTCCATCACCAGGGCGAAAAGCGGCAACAGGGCGCCGTTTTCTTTGCACAGTACCGCGAGGGGTGTAAAAATTCCGATGCCGACACCCGTATAGATCAATCCGCGCCGCGGCTGATTCGCTATGATCAATCGGCCATAGGTATAGAAAATCAGGCCCGACAGGGTGAACAGCGCTGCGAGCTCGGTCATGCGCTGAACCACCGGCATGATAGTGGCCAATTGCATCGGGTGCCACAGCCACAGCAGCGCGACCCACCAGGCCGCCCAGTTGGCGCGCTCGACCAGCAACGGTCTGAATAAAAGCCGCAGCCAGGCAAAAACTAAAACGCCATTGAGCAGATGGATGAGCAGGTTGGTGCGTTTGAACGGGTAGGGATTGGCAGGCCAATCGCCACCATCCCACAAAAATGAGGCCATGGCTAAAGGGCGCCCGGGGAAACCGCTAAAACTTGTGACGAAGTTCAGCGCATCAGCGGCATCATCTATGCCGCCGTTTTGCCCGAGCTTGCTTAACCAGGCAATATCGTCAAAAAAAAATGGCCCCGAAAGAGCCGGGGCAAACACCCACCACGCGCCCGCCAAAGTGAGCCATAAGGCCGACCCAAGTGTAAACGGGTGGCGCAAGACACCAGCAAGAACAGTACGCATCAGCCGTTAAGGAGCCTCGGATTTAAGTCTGGACGAAGCTCAGATGTAGTTTTCCATTCAGATTCTCGGGTTAAATTGCGCGGGTTAGCAGGGCTATGGCGGAGATTGTCAACCATGAAGCTGGACATAAGGGATACAAGAACCGGGTTCATGAATGGATCAGAGCTTCCCTGACAGGTTGTTGCTTTTCTACTGACTCGGTCATCCACAGTGTTAAAATTAATCTCAAAGTGCTCATTTACCGGTGTAAACTCCGCTTTTTCGCTCGCTTTTGCCTTGTATCTGGCTCGACTCAGCAAATTTCAACAGCCTGCCAAACAAAACGCAACAAGGTTGAGCCCGAGCCGGGCTTATGCAACCTTCCCGTACGGGAAGGTTGCATTGCTAATTTTCATGCAATGGGTTGAATTAGCGGCAACGCGGTGGTCTGTATTTATCGTCCAGACTTCCACCCGCGCAATCCCAGAGAAAGCTGCCACCACTGCTGCTTCCGTTAAGTTCCAGTGTCTTACCGGCAATGTTCTCATCGTTGGTGTAAGTGACGGTAATAACAGCTCCGCTGACCGTTACGTTTACGACATATTCTCCAGCTATGGTGGGGTCAAGCCCGGCTGCTTCGTTATCAGCGGGCCAACTGCCCACGGTAACGTAAGTTTCTGTAACTGCGGTTTTGGCGGCGTCCGCCAAACCCAATCCTTCAGCTATTTTGGCACGGACGGCGAAGTTCTGATAAGCCGGTATAGCCATCACCGCCAGGATGGATATGATCGCTACCACGATCATCAGTTCAATGAGAGAAAAGCCCTTATGCTGTTGCATCATAAAATTCCTGTAGCAAATATATTTAACCAGGCCGCTCTGAATACAGTTGCTTCCGATCAGAGCGGCTTGAATCCATGGTTGTTCAAGAACTAACGACAGATCGCCGGGCGATATCTCGGGTCCAAATCGCCCCCGGTGCAATCCCAGCCCGTGCTGTCTGAGTTGGCATTATAGGTGGGGGTATATACCAGAGTTTGCCCACTTGAGTCGCCGGCAATCTGATTAAAGGTCACTGTAATTACACCACCTTCTCCAACCTGGAGATCCTGCATGTATCTCGTACCACTACCCTCTCCATAAACAGCGATTCCGGCTTCAGCGTTGGTCGCCGGGAATCCGGTATGGGTGGTGTAATATTCGGTAATACCTCTTTGCGCAGCGCTGACATGAACCAACCCTTCCGTTACCTTGGCGCGGGCCATGTAGTTGGTGTAATTGGGCAGGGCGATGGCAGTCAATATACCGATAATCGCCACTACAATCATCAGCTCAATGAGGGTGAAACCGCCTTGCGTTCGGCTGTGCGGGGTCATATTGTGCATGGTGTATTCCTCTTTATATGGGTAGGTGATTAAAGTGTTCTCAAACTAATATTAACTAGCACAGCTTGTGCCATCTTTGAGCGCCCGTTCCCGTATCGGGTCGCGCGCTTTTCGTCCTGACGCCACGCGACCAGTTTGGTTCAACGGGACCAAATTCGCCTCTCTTGCGCATGTTCAGGGCGGTGATGATTTTTATTCAATGGATTGTTCCCCATGGCGGCAAACGGCCGGAAGATACTTGGGCGGGATGGAATCGCTATGGCACAGCCAACGAATTTGCCCATTTTGCATTGATGCCTGGAGGAACAGTGTGGTATTGGCTGTTTCGACAAGCGTAGCCCGGTTTGCGGGAAGGGTTTCACTTGAAACCTTCCGCTCCAGTTGCAAAGCATCCCCCATGGTAATCACAACCACGCTACCCTGATCAGAGCGCCGCACCTTAATGGAGGTGGCGGGAAGCTGCGCCATCACCTCGGGCGGTGGAAGCCCCGCATCTTTGTTATTTTCCGGCCAGCGCGAGGAGATGAGTTTGGTTTCGGTAACGGCGTTCTGAGCGCTGCGTGCCTGCACCAGCACTGAGGTAATCAGCGCCCGACCGCGGTAGCGATTGTACTGCTCATAGCCAAACGTGGCCAGTATAGCTATGATAGCTACGCTCGCAAGCATTTGTAGCATCGGGCGCAGATGCTGCGCTCGGGGTCTGTTTCTGCTGGTGGGGTCGAAGCGTTTGGATGTGGCCATGGTTTTGAATCGTCAGGGTGAAGCTTTCAACGGCAACGACCCGGAACATACCGGGAGTCAATGGTACCACGATCACAGGCCCAGTTCAGATCGCCCATAGACCCGGGTGTTCCCGTCAGCCTCAGAGTAGCGAATCCGGCACTGACCCCGGGAGTTTGAACCGTATAATTGATCTTGATGATGGCCATATCGTCTCCGCTTGCGCTGATCGTGATGGAATTCACATAACGACCCTGCAGGTCTGAGGGTGCTTGTGCGCCTGCTGAAACGTTACCGGTGGGTGCTGCGCCAGTGCGGCGGTAATAGTCAGACACATTCATTTGAATGGACACTGCCATATCCAGACCTTCGCTGAGCGCCGCGCGGGCCATATAGGCACGATAAGCGGGCAATGCCAGTGCCGTCAAAACGCCGATGAGCAGAATCACCAGCATCAGCTCTATCAAGTTAAAGCCGCTCTCTGACCAGGCCGGTTTTTCCATCGGTATTGATCCAAATCTGCGTTAGGGAACCTCTGATCAAGTCACAAACCCGGTAGCGAAGTCGAACCCGCTTGCGTCCATTATGCCCAGCTTCATCGTTGACAACCTTCGCCATAGCCCTGCTAACCCGCGCGATTTAACCCGAGAATCTGAACATGGGGAACCATAATCTTTTTCGTCCAGACTTGATCAGAGGTTCCTTAGTTGACCACTAAGTTCAACTTAACACAAAAAGTATTATGTTTGCCAGCATGAAACAGAATATATATTTTCTGTCATTGACTTCGTTCATGCAGGGTAGAGGGTGGCGATTCCGGGTGCTGAGGTTGGGAGAAATCAAGGGAGCCTCTGATTAAGTCATGAACCCGGTGCCTGCGGCCCTTATGCCAAGCTTCCTGGTTGACAATCTTCGCCATAGCCCTGCTAACCCGCGCGATTTGCGTCTCGAATCTGAACATGGGGAACCATAATCTCCTTCGCCCAGACTTATTCAGAGGTTCCCAAGGGTAACAGCGGGAGGATCGAATTATTTGCCGGGATTGCTCCGGTAGTTAAAATCTCCGATTGCTATAGAATCATCCCTTTGCGTGAGGCGGCCGTGGGCGGATGAAAGTTCGCACACGGGATCGGTCGCCTCGGGATCTCCCGTCAGAGCAAAAGCCTGGCAGCGGCAACCACCGAAGTCGATTTCACGTCGCGTGCAGCTTGAGCATGGCTCAGGCATCCAGTCGGTGCCACGGAAGCGTGTAAAAGCTGCGCCATCATTCCAGATGTCCATCAGATTCCGCGCGCCCACTTGTTCGAACTGCATATCAGGCAATGTGCGGGCGGCATGGCATGGCAGCACGCAGCCATCGGGGGCGATCACTATGAAGCGCCGCCCCCAGCCACCCATGCATGCTTTAGGCCGACGGGCATGATAGTCGGGAAATACGTGATCAATGCGCATGATTCCTGTCAGGCGTGATTTTTCTGCTTCCACTATGGTAATCGCCGCTTCGAGTTGCTCGCGTTCAGGAAAGAGTTGATTCCAGTTGGTCAGCGCCCAGCCATAATATTGCACATGCGCCAATTCCAGTCGCTGAGCTCCAAGTTCTTGCGCCAAGCGGATGATCGCAGCCACGCGCCCGATATTGGCGCGATGGATTACCACGTTAAGGGTCAGCGGCAAGCCACTGCTATGAATTTCATCAATCGCCGCGCGTTTGCGTGCATAAGCGCCACCAAGACCCGCTATGCGGTCGGCTTCCGCCTCATCGACATCCTGCAGGCTGATCTGCACATGCTGGAGCCCGGACTGCGCCAGGCGGTGGATGCGTCCCGGCGCCGCTATCCCGGAAGTAATCAGATTGCTGTAAAGGCCCACCTCTTGAGCATATTTCACCAGAGCTTCAATCTGCGGATAGGCCAAGGGCTCTCCGCCGGAAAAGTGCACTTGCAGCACGCCCATATGTGCAGCCTGACTCAAGACTTCTTTCCATTGCGCGGCAGGCATTTCATTGCCCCGCTTGACAAGTTCGGTCGGATTGTAACAGTAAGGGCAGGCCAGAGGGCAACGGTGGGTCAGTTCTGCCAACAATGCCAAAGGAAGTTCGTGCATGGGGTTGTTCCCGGACGATGTTTAAAAACGCTGGCTTGGGTTAAGACCTGAAACATTCAGAATTTATGACGATAGCGTGGAGTCAGGCAATGCCCGGATCCCGCGCTAGTTGGTTTTACCAAAGTGATGATATAATCTTGAGAGCCAAGTCCATAATTTCCAATCCATAATACCATAGATATGAACGTTACTTTAAGCCATCCCGGGTGCACGGGCCAGGATGATGTGAAACCGGAATCAGAGGATCGGCGATGTGGGGATGTCTAGGCGCGACTGCAGGTCTGGCGGCAATCGGCTACGCCCTTTATCCCGAATACCGCCCGGCGTGTCATTATGGCTTGACCTGCGCGGATCCACGCGCCGAGAAAGGACGTCCCTGCCGTTTCTATGATGGCTATCTTATAGGCGCCGGAGCGGGCGCCTATAACCCTTCCGCCTATCAACTCACCGACCTGCCCCCTGTGCTTCCATGGAGCGGAACGGCAGATCATCCGATGATCTGCTATATCAATGGCGCCAATCATCGTATCGATCTGGCATGGATCGAGATGATCGCGCTGGCGGAAAAAGCCCGCGCCCCGGTTACCGGAATCTATGCTGCAAGCCTTGGCGGTCGCTTCTTTGATGCCTGGTGGGGTTTCAGACCCGGCCGCAAGGTTCCCGGCGTCGTGGTTGAACAATTACGCCAGGCCATTGCCAGCGATAGCCGACTGCATTTCCGCGCCAACAGTCAGGGAGCCTGGTTTCTGCGCCGTGGGCTGATGCAGGCGCAGGACGCTTTAGGGCGCTGCGCGCTGGAACGGCTTGATGTAGAAACCGCCGGCGCCGCGGCTCACCTGTGGCCTGATGGGCCGCGTTATGTCCATTATATCAACACGAAAGATCCCATCCCACACAGAGTCGGTGTCGTCAGAACCGATGCAATACCTGGCGCAGGTGCCGTGGTGGTGGAATTCAACGCTTCGGATAATGAGCCGCTGGAGGCACTTTACTGGCGGGTGGGTCCTTTAACGCGCAGATATTATCTATCCGTGCATGGTGCCAGGGTTTACCTGGAGCACCGGGGTGATTTTGAAGCCATTTACCACGCCTTTTCCAAACCCGGCAAAGTCAGGCGGGTGCCTTTCTCCGAAATAGCCGCTTCACTTCAAACTTAAGGGAGCTTGTATGCATTATCCCACTGATCCTGAATTCCCAGCCGGTGATGAAGATGATCCTTATCTTGAGCGCATCGCTGGCGATAGAATTCGCCCCATTTTCATCATGGGGCAACATCGCTCCGGTACGACGTTTCTTTATGATTGTATTGCACGATGTTTCCCGGTAGCGAGCCTGGAATTGTATCATTTGTTTTACTTCGATTCCTTGCTGCATGACCATGAACAAGGGAAATCGGCATCTCGAAGAGCGCATTTGAATCAGGTTTTTCGTGCTCTCGGCATTACGGATCGCAAAATTGATGAAGTCAGGGTCATCGACACGATGGTTGAGGAATATGGATGGCTTTTGCGTCGTTTCACGGGCGCGCTGCATGTCACCGACGACAATGCGCCTAAGCTTGAATTGCTGTGCCGCAAACTGGCGACTATCGATTCCCCCGTATACAAGGCGGTGTTGCTGAAAAATCCGTGGGACATTGGTAATTCCGGTATAATCCGGCAGCATTTTCCGCAAGCCCTGTTCATTTTTATCACCCGGGAGTTTGAACGCACCCAGTCCAGCCTTGAACATGCCTTGATCGCTTTGCTCAGTGGGCCGCAGCCGTTCCAGACCATGCTGATCGATCGCTGGAATTATCCCGGCGGACGAATCGGTAAAAGCCTGTTCATGGGTTTGTGGGCGTTTTTACGTCGCTTGCGGGCTGTCATGGGCAATCGCCTGTTTCTGCGCCTTTCGCGCCCTTTCATTCGTCGCCAGGTGCAGAGGCAGATCAAGGCTTATAATCGGGATTTGCATGATCTGCCGACGCACTCGGCTATGGAAATATCCTATGGTGAACTGACCAGGGATCCGGCGGCGATGATGGAAAAAATAAGCGCTTTTCTGGATCTTCCCATTACCGGGGATCCCGCTGCCATCGAAGTCAGTACCCGGAAATTGCCTGATCTCTATACGAAAAACAAAGTCCAGCGGACTATTAACCCGGCCTCTTGACAGGTTGTATTGGTTGTGCATAAAAGTGCTTTATATTAAGCATATTTTGTTAAAAACAACCGCTCCGTTTGAGGGCCGGGTTAATAGAAGGACAGCGTTATGAGATTTCATCGCCTGCCTCAGGCCGCACTTCCTTGAGGACCTCTGATCAATTCATGAACCCGGTTCTTGCGTCCCTTATGCCCAGCTTCATGGTTGACAATCTTCGCCATAGCCCTGCTAACCCGCGCAATTTAACCCGAGAATCTGAACATGGGGAACCACGCCTGAGCTTCATCCAATCTTATTTAGAGGTTCTCTGGGTTTACTTTTTTTCCGCATTGGGATCCTCGGCAAAAGACTCCTCCTGTTCCAGCCACATGGCATTGATAATGCCGCAAGCACAGGCAAACAAGGTTCCCAGAATCCAGGTGAAATACCACATTATATTTTCCTCATTTGATTAAAAGGCAGCGCAGATAGGAACAAAACGGGTGTGGGCTTTATTTCCACAGTATGGCGCTGTATTTCACGTGTCGATGCTCATTTCCTGCACGCTTCCGGTACAGGTTCCGGCACCAGGGAAGTCATGAACCCGGTTCTTGCGTCCCTTATGCCCAGCTTCATGGTTGACAATCTTCGCAATAGCCCTGTTAACCCGTGCAATTTAACCCGAGAATCTGAACATAATGGATCGCACTTGCCTTCGTCCAGACTCGTTCAGAGCTTCCCTAATACAGGTTTTTGTCACTGCTAACCTGAGCAGAATTTAACCTGCCGCCCATGACCCGGTAAACCCATCCTGTATAGAGCAATACGATGGGAAGCAGGATGATAGAGGCATAGAGCATGATTTCAAGGGTCAGTCGGCTTGAAACCGCATTCCACACCGTCAGGCTTTGCGATGGCGCGACATTCGAAGGCATCAGGAACGGAAACATGGATGCCGGCGCGATTATCACCGTCATTGATACACAAAGGCCGCTTGAGAGAAACGCCAGCCGATCCCGGTTTCGTCCGCCAAACCACCATGCTGCGCCGGCACCGAGCAAGGCCAGTACAGGAATCAATCCTACTACCGGAAAGCGGCTGTAATTGGCGAGCCACAAGCCTTTGCCCCGTTCCACCTCCTGCATCAGGGGAGTGACGACAGCGCCGGGATCGGGCATGGCCACCAGACGAAAGCCTTCCATTTGACTGACCCATATTCCGCCAAGAATAAATAACAGCGCATAAAATAGGGCAGACCAGCGCAAGGCTGCGCCGCCGCGCTGGTAAATCGGGCTGGATGATTCGGTTCTCAAACGCAGAAAGGCAGCGCCATGCTGAATCAGCATCGCCAGCGAAACCAGACCACACAGCAGAGCGAAAGGATTGAACAATGCAATGAACATCCCGTCATAAGAGGGGCGCATATAGGCATCGAAACTAAGCGGGACCCCCTGCAGCAGATTGCCGAAAGCGACACCGAAAACAAGCGCTGGCAGGAGACCACTGATGAACAAAACACGATCCCAGAAGCGCCGCCATGCGGGATTGGCGATTTTGCCGCGGTAATCAAAACCGACCGGACGCAAGATCAGGGCGAGGATCAGCAGCATCATGGCGAAATAAAATCCAGAAAAAGCGGCGGCATAGATCAGGGGCCAGGCAGCAAAGAATACGCCGCCGACGGTAACGAGCCAGACCTGGTTCCCGTCCCAGAAAGGCCCGATGGAATTGATGACGACCCGCCTTTCATCATCGTTTTTGCCGATAAAAGGCAGGAGCGTGGCAATGCCAAGATCAAAACCGCCTGTGAGAGCAAATCCTATCAGAAAAAGACCGGCCAGTGCCCACCAGATCATTTTCAAAGTCATATAATCAAGCATCATTCTTCCTTTACGCGATCAGTTGCAAGCCACGGTAAAAGCCTTCTTCAAATCTGCTACTCAGGCTCATCGGGCCCGGAAATGTTTTCGAAGTGATAACGACCGGTATGCAAAGAGCTTGGACCCAGGCGGATATATTTGACCATCAGAAACAGTTCAACCACCAGTAGAGCCGAATACAGCAGCACGAAGCCGATAAGACTTAACACCACCTGATGGGTTCCGATACTCGAAACGCCTATTCCGGTCGGCAGGATTCCGCCTATTGCCCAAGGCTGACGACCGTACTCCGCGATGAACCAACCCAGCTCTGAAGCCAGCCATGGTGCGGGCAGGCTGACTACGCACAACCATAACAGCCAGCGATTCTGCATCAGGCGCCTTCGAGCGGTGAGATAAAAACCGGTGGCAAATAGAAACAGCATCATAAAGCCCAGCCCTACCATGATGCGGAAGGCGAAAAACATCGGCCATACTTTGGGAACGCTTCTTTCGGCCGCCTGCTTGATATGAGCCTCCGTGGCATCCGCTGGATCCTCGACATAATATTTAAGCAGTAAACCATAACCCAGATCATCCTGATGCTGTTCAAAGCGGTATTTTGTTGCCTGGCTCTGGTCGCCGCCCTCTCGCATGGCTTCCAGCGCATCATAGGCAATGATGCCGGAGCGGATGCGTTCTTCATTTTGCGCGATCAAGTCGCGCAGCCCGATGATGGGCTGCGTGAGCGATCGGGTGGCGATCAGACCCAGAGCCCACGGTATGCGCAGCGCCAGATGCGTTTCCTGATCCTGCTGATCGGGTATCCCAATAATTGTAAAATGGGCGGGCGGTGCCTGAGTTTCCCATTCCGCTTCGATCGCAGCCAGTTTGGCCTGTTGAACTTCACCCAGTTCATAGCCGCTTTCATCACCCAACACGATGACAGACAGCGCTGAGGCCAGCCCGAAAGCGCAGGCTATGGCGAATGAGCGCTGGGCAAATGCGACGTCGCGCCTTCTAAGCAGGTAAAATGCGCTGATCGCCAGAATGAAAATGCTGCCGGTGACATAGCCCGCCGCCACCGTATGCACAAATTTGACCTGAGCTACCGGATTGAAAATAATCTCGGCAATACTGCTCAGCTCCATACGCATGGTATCGTAATTGAATTCGGAACCAACCGGATTCTGCATCCAGGCGTTGGCGATCAGGATCCACAAGGCAGACAAACTCGCGCCCAAAGCCATCAGCCAGGTCACTGCCAGATGCTGAACCTTGCTGATTCTGTCCCAGCCGAAAAAGAATACTCCGACCAGAGTCGATTCCAGAAAGAACGCCATCAGTCCTTCAACTGCCAGCGGTACACCGAAGATATCTCCGACATAATGACTGTAATAAGCCCAGTTGGTGCCGAACTGAAATTCAAGCGGGACGCCGGTGGCCACACCCATGGCAAAATTGATGGCAAACAGTTTGCCCCAGAAGCGGGTCATATCCTTATAAATTACCCGCCCGGTCATCACATAAACCGATTCCATGATGCTCATCAACAGCCCCATACCCAGCGTTAACGGTACGAATATAAAATGGTACATGGCGGTCATGCCGAACTGCAGGCGGGATAAATTGACTAATGTTTCATCGATCATCTGAAATCTCCCAAGGGTGTTCGGGAATTATTGGCGGGAATAGTTTTGTGTTTATAATGCCGGTTTCGCGATCTGGCATCAATAGATGATCTGCCAGCACTTCGCCATCCACGTCGAGTCGGGTATCCGGGTTGAAAAAAAATACTTTTAACCCGATCAGAAAAGCAATTTTGGCCAGCACCACGATTGCCAGTTGCCAGCCAAGGCGATCATTTTTCCTGTTCATTCTTGTGCCTATTGATAAATATCAATCTGATATATATATATTACTGTTATGAATTAAAAAAATCAATAAACGCACGCATGCCGGATAGAATAATGAATAGAGACCTTTGCACGAGAGATGATAAGGTTTTAAGGCAAGGCTAAAGAGAAATAGGGGGTTTATTCGAGTAAATGACCGATCGAGTACATTGTTAATCTAGAAGACGCAGCATGAGAACCTTATGGCTTTCGCGCAAAGAGCTCGAATAATGAATGTTGGAGTGACCGTTCTTTATGAATCCACAGAGTATTTCTGGATCATGTAAGGAGGGATTGGATTGCGTTTGCAGCAGAAATGATGCGTTGGCAAGTTGGGTGACTATTTCGATGCGCCTGGGCGCCTGGTTTTTCCGTAAAAAATTTGGCGGTAAAAAATTTGGGCAGACCAGACGGAGAAGCCAGACTGCCCAAAACCTGTTGCCTGTTTCAAATGCCTCATATCACTTTCAAATCAATCACCTGATGGCCTGTTTTTAACTTATTCAGGTAATTTTTCAATCGCTTGGCATTGGCGTGCGCGTTATTTATAGTGAATCTGAATCTGTATGGGATGAGTTTATCGCGGATCCCCTCAGGTGACAATGTGGCAAATTGTCACACTGTGAAGGGATCCGCTCATTGGGAACGGAAAGCAAAGCAGGAGCGATTGGAAGCGATACAGTTTCAGGCAAGAATAGTTCGCCCCATTCCCTGCATGATCCGGTGGCCTATAAGCTGCGCCAGGTGGGCAATCATACCTTGAATGGGGTCTATCCAGTACCGGGATCACTTCTTGATCTGCAGCGAAAATTCTCCTGCTCCGGTAACTGTGCGCCAATGGGGTGGTGTTCAGGAAGCTCTGATCAAGTCTGGGCGAAGCTCAGGGGTGGTTCATGATATTCAGATTCTCGGGATAAATTGCGCGGGTTAGCAGGGCTATTGCGAAGATTGTCAACCATGTGGGCATAAGGAACGCAAGAACCGGGTTCATGACTTGTTCAGAGCTTCCTTAATGTGACGCAAAGGCTCGAAAGGGCATTGTAGTTTATAAACGTTGTAGACTACAATAACCAAAATGACTAAGACTATTAATAATCCAGGTCTGCGTGTGTGAGCAGGTTTTTACCTGACCTGGGGGTCGGGTCGCTATCGATAAGCATTGCTCCGTGGGCATCATGCACTGGAGCGAATGAGTAAGGGTTCGATATATTCCTAATAGAAGAATAACGTAACTGACGTACGTGGTTTGCACGACTGGTTGCGTTTTTCTTTTATGGAGAACCCCGAGACATTGCTTGGTTTTACCCGATTGTATAAGCCTCCATTATTGAGGGCTATTTTAATAAAAACGGAGTTGAGAGTCAAAAATGAATCGTGTTAATGACAATATTTCCATGCGAGTCCCTTCATTATTTATGTTAATACTTGGGATTGGTTTGCTGATATCGATGCCTTTTGCTTATGATATTTGGCCAGCAGGCTTTCGTTGGGTGAATCCAGGTATTAATACAGCCTATGAGCATATGATTGTGGCAATTTATCTTGGTCTGGCTATATGTTTGATCAAGGGCTCTAGAGATCCGCTGAAGCATTCCATTATTGTGGACTTCACTATCATCTCGAGCTTTTTACATGGCACTGTAATGTTGATCGATGCCTTTGCCGTTGAGCATGAAATGACGCACCTGGTTGGCGATGTGCCCATGATGTTTGTGTTAGTCGCAGTGGCTTATTACTTTCACCCGGAAAGGTATCTAAAGAGCCAGATGAAAAAACAGTAATGGATGGTAGCCTGACTTGCCGTTGTGATGACGTGCGATTAATTTGTTATTTGATACCCGCTAGAGTGTGACGAAACCATGATGAATAATAATTTTGATGATTTCGTGGTAATTGGGAGTGGTTTTGGTGGTTCAATACCTGCCAACAAACTGGTCAATGCCGGATATAAAGTGACCTTGCTGGAGCGTGGCCCCTGGCGCAATTCTTTGCCTGTCAAATCTATGGGTATCAGCCGTCGAGCCAGTTATCCGCACGGCTGGAAGTTCTATTCCCACGTTTTGAAAACCTTTCACGCGTCTTATATGCCAAAAAATGGCTTGGGCGTTAACAAATATGGTTTGTTTGAGGTTTTCCATAACAAAAATATTATTAATGCATGCACGTCGGGGGTTGGTGGTGGTTCTCATGCCTACAGTGGTTTGCACCAACGAGCCACTGTGCCCAATTATTGGGATGGTCATGCGGATGGTGTGAGCAACGCATCAATAGACAGGCATTATGATGAAGTCATGACAAAATTTGGTTCACGGCTTAAAGTTCCAGCAGATAATGTCCCCAATACATCGGCTGAACTATTTGAAGGTGATGACTTCTTTTCATCCTCAAATACATTTGATGAACCTGCAAACGGAATTCTTTACCCTAAGTTACCGGGGAACCCGCAGTTGGTTAAAACGGAGGCGGGCGTCTTGCGAAAAGAGTCCGCGTACGATGATGACAGTTTTTTAGGTTCGCCAACGGGCGCAAAGGGTAGTCTCGATTTTATTTATCTGGCAGAAGCCATTAAAAATGGTTTGGTAGTGAAGGATTTATGCCAGGTCACCAGTATTCATCGTTTTACGAGTAAGGGTGAGACATTTTACTGCACCAAAGTGGTGGATCTTTACCATGCGGTAGAACGAGAGTATTTCAGCAAGCGTGTCATTCTTGCTGCAGGTGCCCTCAATACGATGAAACTGCTTTTCCATAGCCGTGATGTTGCAAAGGGTTTGTCGGGCATGCCGCAGTTGGGTCAACGGGTCGGTTCAAATGGAGATCATGGTGGCTATTGGGCTTTGAACGATAAATCGAGGAATTTCTCTAAAGGGCTGCCGATTCATGGACCCATTGGTATCCCAGGCGAGGAACAAACCTACACGATAATGTGCGGTATTCCTGGGCTTCAGCATGTACCTCTGCCGCAACGCTTGAAAGCCAGTATTTCCAGGGGCGTAATCCTGGCGGGTATGGGGCAGGATGCATGTGATGGTGTTGCCAGCTATAAAAACAACCGCTTTGTGATCGATTACACCCCAGACAATAGCGCAATCTTTACGGATATCAACCGTTGCCTGGATATTGCAGAGCACCATAGCGGTAAGAAAATGTATCGATTGCCCATTAACTTTACTGTGCATACTTGCGGCGGCGCCAGTCTGGGCGCCGATGTCAACACGGGGGTAATCGGAGCTGGCGGGGAGGTTTTTGACAACCCGGGCTTGTATGTCACAGATGGTGCAGCACTACCTGCCGCGCCTGGTGGCCCGCCGTCAATGACGATTGCAGCGTGGGCATCTTATGTGGCAGAGGGGCTCATCGCCCAAGGTCAATGATGATTCACCCATGAATTCGATGTGAATTTTATTAAGATGGTAAGCGCTTAACGAACTACAGGGTTGAATTCCCAGAGCTATAGATTGTCAGTATCTTGGGCACACGGAAAAATCGAGCGAAAAAGCGGAGTTTACACCTGTAAATGAGCACTTTGAGCTTGATTTTAACGCCGTAGATGGCTGAGTCCGTAGAAAAGCAACAACCTGCTAGATCTCAGTACAAAATAACGGTATCATTGTTCACAGTGGCGTATCCTTTTTGATTGCTTGATGTTTCGCAACAACAGATTAATTCAGATACTCCGCTCTTTTGCAATGACTCAAACACAAGATTTAGTTATAACTCTTCAAAAGCTCGTTTGTTGACAACCAAACCAATTTGGGAGGGGCTATATTTTGGGCACTTGCGATTCAGAAGATAGACTCCGGGATTGGCAGCAAACAACCCGCAAGGGCAATATGTGTTTTGATACGGAAACCCTGCAAAGAGCAGCTCATTTTTATCAACAAGCCCTAACACTGGCGCTGTGCAATTACCCCAACGACGAAGATTTTAACCACTCGATTATTGCCATCATCCTCGGCTATCACAATCTCGCAGAGCTGAACATTCAACAAGGTAATCTGAGTGATGCCAAGTTTAACTTACATACTGCATATCAATTTATTCTAGACGAATAAATAAAACCGGTTCGGATCTGAAAAAAATGAGCTTGCTCAGGGCCAGCAACAAAACTCAATTCGCAATTCAATCCTTTAACAAGGATTACTCAACAACCTTTTTAAAAAAGGAAAAAACCCAATGAAAAAACAATTATTTATTCTGGCAGGTACCTTGTTACCCGTTGTCAGTTTTGCGCATCCAGGTCACGATCACAGCCACTGGACGAGCGACCTTACACACGGCGCGTTATTATTTGCTATCGTCGCGTTCGCTGCCATGGCAACGAAAATTATACACAGCCGTTCGAAAGCTTCTATAGAAGAGGAGAATTAATTATGTTGCATTCACTGGTAAAACTTGCTGATAAAACTTTTGGTTTTGAAGGTGCGGATGCACACTGCGATATTCCCTGTAAAGTTTACGACCCTGCCATTGCTCAAATTGCCGCACTTAGCATTATTCGCTTCATGGACTTGATCCAAGAGCTTGCAGATCGTGCCAACAACAACTCTATTGCCGATCATGCGCAATTAGTTCGCCTCGTCGTGGCCAAAGAAGCTGAAGCAGCCAAAGTTAAAGAAGAGGTTCGCGTTATCTGGGGTGATTACTTCAAAGCACCTCAATTTGAGCAATTCCCTAAGGCTAGCGAATTGGTTCACAACATTATGTTAGCGGCATCTGCGTGCAAACAGGGCATTGAGCGCGAAAAAGGCGAAAAACTGTTGGCGCTTGTGAACGAATTTGCCGCAGCATTTTGGACCACCAAAAATGTTGCAACTTTTGAAGCTGAGTGCCCATATCCTCCCGGCATGAAAGTGGTATACCCTAAACTAGGTTAGCCATGAAACTTCGAGTATTTAAAGTTCGCGGTAGCAGCATGCTGCCCACATTGAAACAAGATGATTATGTGTTTTGTTGGCGCTGGTTAGATACTCGATTTAAAGTGGGTGACGTCGTTGTAGCTCGTCACCCGACTTTCAATATCATTATTAAACGAATCGCCGAAATCGACGAAGCAAAAGGTGTTTTACTCCAAGGCGACAATCCCAACAGCACACCCAAGGCGCAACTAGGCTGGCTAGCGGAGAATCTCCTGGTTGGACGAGTAGTGCATCAAGTTTAACTCGCGTTTGCGTATGTTGCCATGATTGAAGCAACAAATTGGGCAACAAGCGTTCGCATCTTTTCCGACTGTTCCAAATGCGGCGAATAACCACAATCCGAAATCAGGGCAACGCGAGCCTCTCCACATAACTTGTCAGGTGAAAGGAGGGTTGATGCCAGTACCTGCAGAATATGAGCGTGCATCTGATCAATTCTATAAATATTTGATCGATGCCCGTGATACGGCGGGACTTTGGAGTACTCATGTAACATACACAATGACGCAAGGAGTGCTGCAGGTTTTTCGCCGCAGACTTTCAACTAAAGACGCAATTGCCTTCGCAAATACCCTGCCGATTTGCTTGAGAGCACTCTTTGTTACAGACTGGGATACGGATGAGCCGATGAAGCTGTTTGAGAATCGAGAGGTAATGACGAAGGAAGTTAAATCATTACGATCTGATCATAATTTTTCTACAGAAACGGCAATTCGTGATGTGGCTAGCGCGTTAAGACGGCACGTAGATGAAGATATCTTCGATCAACTACTTGCCAGGTAGCCAGAAGGAACAATGGAATTCTGGAAACCGTGATATTTGTTTTTGTTTTACCAATAAATGCGCCTGACAAATTGCTGCAATGGGTAGGTAAACAAGCATTTAGCGCCCTTACGAGTTATTCGCGGCCATGGCAACGATACCGTAAAACGTAAGGTTTTTAGCCAGCCCCATAAAGCGAGTTCTGGCCAAGCCATAGTGCCACTTGCAGGTTGCGAATGGGCGTTAGCCACCCGACCGGGTAAGCGCGATCTGCGCATTACGGCTTTTATCAGAATCAGACCAAGGGTTGTTTCGATAACCCTTGCATGTGAACCTGATCATCAATACCCAAACGCTTTAGGGAGCCTCTGATTAAGTATGGACGAAAGTGATTGTGTTCCCCATGTTCAGATTCTCGGGATAAATCGCGCGTAATAGCAGGGCTATGGCGAAGATTGTCAACAATGAAGCTGGACATAATGGACGCAAGCGGGTTCGACTTCGCTCACCGCAGGCACCGGGTCCATGACTTGATCAGAGGCTCCTTGGCTTCTCTCGGGTTTCTTCAGAACTGTAAGCCGAATCTGCATAAAGTACGTCTTCATCTTCCAGCAATAGCGTGTCTCTCGTTCCTGGCTGTCATGAACATCGCCCGGCGTGACACTTTGACGATGAATAAATCCATCTTCATCGACCCCGGCATGAACCGAATACCCATAGGTGGATTTTGGATGCCCACGACGATCGTTCTTAACATGTCCCCCGGCAGTCGGACACCACACACCAAGCAATAAACCACGAAACAAGCTTAGTAATGGATAGCTGGGACGGCCGATTCTGGAAGCATAGATCGTAGACACAAGACAATCTCAAAAAAAACCAAAAAAAAAGCCCTGTCGAAACAGGGCTTTTCTTCAATTAAATGCCTGGCAGTACCTACTTTCACACGAGGAGACCTCGCACTATCATCGGCGCCTGACGGTTTCACTTCCGAGTTCGGAATGGGATCGGGTGGTTCCCGCTAGCTATGCCCACCAGGCAAACTGTCCTATCAGATCATTTGGATGGTGATCTGATAAATTTTGCAACGTGTCTGAACAAAAGACGATCATACTTATGATATGGTAAACGTCGAATTGCTTGAGTGTTATATGGCCAAGCCACACGGCCAATTAGTACTGGTTAGCTTCACACATTACTGCGCTTCCACACCCAGCCTATCAACGTCGTAGTCTACGACGAGCCTTAAGGGACCTCAAGGGTCCGGGAGATCTTATCTTGGGGTAGGCTTCCCGCTTATATGCTTTCAGCGGTTATCCCTTCCGTACTTAGCTACCCGGCGGTGCCACTGGCGTGACAACCGGAACACCAGAGGTACGTCCATTCCGGTCCTCTCGTACTAGGAACAGCTCCCCTCAAATCTCCAACGCCCACGACAGATAGGGACCGAACTGTCTCACGACGTTCTAAACCCAGCTCGCGTACCACTTTAAATGGCGAACAGCCATACCCTTGGGACCTGCTGCAGCCCCAGGATGTGATGAGCCGACATCGAGGTGCCAAACTCCCCCGTCGATGTGAACTCTTGGGAGGAATCAGCCTGTTATCCCCGGAGTACCTTTTATCCGTTGAGCGATGGCCCTTCCATACAGAACCACCGGATCACTAAGACCTGGTTTCCCACCTGCTCGACCCGTCGGTCTCGCAGTCAAGCACCCTTATGCCTTTGCACTCATTGCGCGATTTCCGACCGCGCTGAGGGTACCTTCGTGCTCCTCCGTTACTCTTTAGGAGGAGACCGCCCCAGTCAAACTACCCACCATGCACTGTCCCCGATCCGGATAACGGACCTGGGTTAGAACTCCAAGTATATCAGGGTGGTATTTCAAGGTTGGCTCCACCAGAACTAGCGCCCTGGTTTCATAGCCTCCCACCTATCCTACACAGATATGCTCAAAATTCAGTGCAAAGCTGTAGTAAAGGTTCACGGGGTCTTTCCGTCTAGTCGCGGGTGCGCTGCATCTTCACAGCGATTTCAATTTCACTGAGTCTCAGCTGGAGACAGTGTGGCCATCGTTACGCCATTCGTGCAGGTCGGAACTTACCCGACAAGGAATTTCGCTACCTTAGGACCGTTATAGTTACGGCCGCCGTTTACCGGGGCTTCGATCAAGAGCTTCGCTTACGCTAACCCCATCAATTAACCTTCCGGCACCGGGCAGGCGTCACACCCTATACATCCTCTTACGAGTTAGCAGAGTGCTATGTTTTTAGTAAACAGTCGCAGCCACCTGGTCTCTGCGACCCCCTTCTGCTCCGGGCGCGAAGCCCTTCACATACCAGGGGTGTACCTTCTTCCGAAGTTACGGTACCATTTTGCCTAGTTCCTTCAGCTGAGTTCTCTCAAGCGCCTTAGGATACTCTCCTCACCCACCTGTGTCGGTTTGCGGTACGGTTCTTTGTGACCTGAAGCTTAGAGGCTTTTCCTGGAAGCAGGGCATTAATCACTTCGATCCCTTGGGATCTCGTCATCACATCTCAGGATTGTACTCCCGGATTTTCCTGGGAATACTCCCTACATGCTTAAACCAGCACAACCAACGGCTGGCTGACCTAGCCTTCTTCGTCCCCCCATCGCAGTCACAAAAAGTACAGGAATATTAACCTGTTTCCCATCGATTACGCCTCTTGGCCTCACCTTAGGGGCCGACTCACCCTGCTCCGATTAGCGTTGAGCAGGAAACCTTGGGTTTGCGGCGAACGGGTTTTTCACCCGTTTTATCGTTACTCATGTCAGCATTCGCACTTCCGATACCTCCAGCATGCCTTACAGCACACCTTCACAGGCCTACGGAACGCTCCCCTACCATGCCTTTCGGCATCC